>Ga0209166_10000850_pt1 | contig 28778 bp, 31 predicted proteins | sample Coa_R1_3_FD_187151 | JGI IMG/M metagenome (GOLD analysis project Ga0209166, IMG submission 187151) | Surface soil microbial communities from Centralia Pennsylvania, which are recovering from an underground coalmine fire - Coalmine... | ecosystem: Environmental > Terrestrial > Soil >...
TACTGCCTGCTATCTTCGAATTGAGGGACTGACGCCACTCCTGGCGGCGGTGTGGCTCCGGCATATCCTGCCGTTGCGTTGTTCAGTTCGATAACCTGCGTCGGCACCATTTCGTTCACAACATCGAGGAAACTGTTTACGGTGAACTTGATATTCCCTCGCTTAACTTCTGTCTGCCCGATCCGCCCCCCGAACATCGCGCAAGCCCCATAAGTATTTGCATCCCCGGGCGTCGGCATGAACACCGTCCAACATCTGACGAGCTTGTTGTCAAAGAATCCGATTTGAGCAAGCTGGTAGGGGTTTGCCGTCGCGATGCTCTGGGTAGGGATTGAAAGCACCGGAGTCCAGTTGATCTCGAGGTCTGATACTTCGAGGCCGATCTTCGATTCGATGTCGCCGCGGGTGACCACTGCGGGCAGGAATTTGCCCCAAATGGGGTAGTCAAGCGGAGCTTCCCAATTCGTCAGCCGTACGGCCTGCGGGTCGTCGTAGTCGCCAATCAGGTAAATATCGGCCAGCTTGAACTTATTTCCGGCCGCAAGATAGGCCGCGACCGTCGCCGTGGTATCAACTCCGCTTCCGCTGAGGACTTGTCTCATGTTTTACTTTAGATGTTCCACGTGGAACGTCGTTCGCCTTCCGTTCGCTTGACAGCCATTCCGCAAGAGCGCACTCTCTGACCATGCCCTTCGACTTAAATCTTGCTGGCATCGCTCACAACATCGTGGCAGCGCTAATAGTAGCCGGGCTGCTGGCCTGCGTTGTGAAGATAGCCATCTATAGATACCAGAACCGCTAGAAGCGCCCTACGCCGTCGCTGGGCGCGCTGTGATGAGTTCTAGCGTGCCGCTGCCGTTCTTCCCGCCACCGCCGCCGATTGTCCATAACTGCTGCATAAACTGTTCGAAGTCTTGGCTGTCACTGGCAAATCTGACCCGGAAGTAGAAGTTACAGGCTATCGTGACCGGAGAAGCTGGCGCCGATGCACCCCAGTCGAGATAGAGCCCAGAGTACGCATAACCGGGAATCGAAAGCCCTGGCCCCGCTACGGTATAGTCCACCGATGGCGTTTTAAGCGTCCCTCCGGCCCAGACTCGCAGAGGATTGATGCTGGTATTCAGATCCGTCACGTCCTCTTGGAAGAGGCTCCCCATGTTCCTTTGAATGGGTGAGTAGTAAGTCGGCGTCGGCATCCCATCGTTGATCGTGTCCAGATATTGCGCCGTGTTGCCGGGGAAGACTCCCTGATCTGCCCATGAGCCGGTGCCGTCCGAAACGCTGCCTCCGCTGTGATTGAAAGTTGGAATCGTCAATCCGGTTATTCCACCGCTCCACTTTTGCGCGTGCCCGGCGGAATCTATGATGATTTGAGCTGGATTGAAATCCCATCGCGCTTTCCAAATCTGCGGCCCGATCCAGTCGTCTGAAGGATCGTCAAAAAGGAAATCGTCGTACTGCCCTTGATGTTCGAGCCAGAAGCCCATCAATTCTCTGAGGTCAGTCTGCGGAGAATAGGGCTGTGTATTGTTCGGGCTGTAGTAATTATCGTAGAGATATTCGTAGATAAGTTGCCACGTCCAGATCGGGTTCTGAGACTGAGCGATTCTGACTTCCGCCATGTTTGCGGCAGTCTGAACGATGGAATTAAACTTCGGCGTCTTCGTGACCGTCCAAGTCAGACCTTTCACTGTCGGATAGATTGAATTGGACATTAGAAGCGCGCCGCTCCGATCTGGCCTTTGCGGATGCCCATCTTCACAGCTTTCACCATATCCTCGTGCGACATGTTGGAGCCCTGATGATTGATGTGAATGGCGACGCGATTGTTAATTATCCTATTCCCGCCCGCGCTCAATCCTCCGCTTGGAACGGAAGCATTGAATGTGTTAATCGCTGGAATCGCTCCCTGAAGAGCCGTTGAAATCGGAGCAGGCAAAACCATTTCTTGACCGTGCGCGATGATCGGCATCGCTGTGCTGGCCGAACCGGGAACGAGTCCGCCCTCTTTGAATGCGAGGGCCGCGGCAAACACCAGAGGCCCGACAACCAAATCAAGAGGGAATCCGACGCTCGCCATCGCCTTCGCTGCTGCAGTTTTTGCGCTATCGAGTCTCTGAATCGCATTTTCCGCCAAAGATGAAGCCGTGGCGGTCTGATTTGCGGTCTGTGTCGCTGCCAGTTTCAGAATCTCTGCGGCAATCCACTGCTCGACCATCTTCAAGACGGCGTTTATGAAATTCTCAGCCATGCTGTTCCATACGTTGATCATCGTCCTGGCGAACGATTGGCCGGTATAGATCATCTTGATAAATTGCTGATTGAACGTGTCCGCGCCTCTCTGCATGGCGTTCTGCATGGCGCGTTCGATTTCCTGCCAAGAGGACAGCATCGTGGACTTGAGTTCGATTTGCTTGATCTGTATTTGTCCCATTGTCGCCTGTATCTGTTTCATAACTTCTTCGCCAGCGCGCATCGTTTCGATTTGTTCCGGGGTGAGAATCCCGCCGCTGGCTAGAATGGCCTTCAATGGAGCAACCGTAATCAGCACCGCGCCAAATTCTTCTCGCATTCGTTCTAATTCAGCGTTGTAGTTTTTCAGTTGTTCATCGTTGAAAATGTCTTTAAGTGCTTCCGTGATCGGGCCTGCGCTCAACCCAGACAGGGATGCTTTTTCCTGCGCTGTGCGGACTTCGGCCTGATGCTTTTCGTCGGCGGTTATCTGTTCTTGGGCGTTTCTGGCCTCTGTTACCTGCAATTCGGCCATGCGCTTTGCCGCTTCTATTTCGTCTCCGATTTCCTTGTCCAGAATGTCTCGTCTTTTTGTCGCAGCTTCGCGGTTGTTCTCCGCGATCTTTTCATCTTGGGTTTTGTAGATGTTCACGACTTCCGCTGAATTCGCGGCGGCGATCTCTCGCTGCTTGCGAACAACTTCCTCGTATTTCTCCGGCTGTTTCTTGTACAACTCTGCTTCTTGGTCTAGTTCATCGTTCTGGATTTTCAGCGAGGCATAGGCCGCATTAACCTTGTCCGTGAGTTCCTGTTCGAGGGCTGCGTTGATCGCTACCCTACGCGCTTCAACTTGATCAACTGAGAACTGCGGCATTCCTTCAGCGGCAATAAGTTTCTGTCCGGTCAATTCCTCTTGATTGATTGCGGCTGTTTTGGCGATGCTTTCCTGTACCCGTTCCTCGGCCTGGATTCTCTTGAGCGTGTTATCCAGTTCTTCTTTGGCGATGTCAGCGGCTTTGTTCTTAGTCTGGTCTGCGATGATTTCTTTTTGGGCGATCAGATACTCTTTTTCAGCTTCCAGTGACCGCATTGCTAGTTCGGTGCGTTGGGCGTCAAGATAGCGCCCTTCCTGCATTTCCGCATTCTGCGCTTGCGCGGCTTTGGTTATTTCCTGCTCGATTCCGTTGATCGCGGCAGACACGTCTTTGTTTTGCAGGACTTTTACATTGATGGCGGTGATCGCTTTTTCGGCATCGTCCGACGAATAGGCGGTAATCTTGGCGTTGGAACTTGCCGCAAAGAAGTCTTCCATCTTTGCGCGGACGATAGTCCACCATGAAGATTCCTCTTCGAGCGCCTTAGTCAACGTCTTGGTTTCGTTCGTCAGATTGAGACTCAGCAAGGGAATGTTGCTCAATTCTTGTTCGTAGGCTGCCAGTGGCCCGACTGTCAGCTTGGTATATTCCTCGTTGAGCTTCATAATTTCATCGTTCTGTTTCTGTGCAGCCTCTGCGACTGCGTGCTCTGCGTCGGCCACTTGTTCTTCTTTGTGTATGAGTTCTTCAATCTTGGGAATGAACGCAGCTAGAAGTGCGACAGGCAATGCGAGCTCGAATGCTAGGCCAAGACCGGGAACGCTTGCAGCGAGGCGCCCGATGGCACCGCCAAGAAATCCCATTCCCAAAGTGGCGCCTGCGGCGCGTCCGGTGATGTTTGCTACCTGCCGATCGAGGCCAGTCGTAGCGATTGCGGCTGTTTCCAGCTTTGGAGCTGTGGCCGCTGCGGCATCTCCCATCTCACCGATTGCCACGGCTGCTGTTTCGGCTGCGGCCGATGCTTCCTTCGCACTGATCCCGAAGTTTTGAAGCGCGCTGGCAGTTTCTTTGACGGTTAGTCCAGAAGCCATAAATCGCGCTGCTTGCGCGACTACGGTTTGTCCCGACGCTTCAGCTTCGGCAGCGACCTGTTTCAGCTTGGCCCCGAGGCTGTCAAATGCCGCACCGGCCTGTTGCGTTCCAGCAATCAGCGGAGCGACATCAAATTCTGCGCCAACTTTTAGGACGTTCTCGTCAGCCACTCTTTTTGCCTTTCTTCGCCGCGTCGATCATCGCTTGAATATGCAAAGGCGCTAAATCTTTCGACTTCGATCTGCCTTTGGTTCCCGGCGCAAGGTCTTTCATCGCTTTGCCTATTTCCAGAGCATCAACCACTGATGCGCGCCTCTTCGGTTTTACACCGAGATATGCCGCTGCGAGTTCATGCAGAGGAGGATGATCCTCCCAGTATTCGCAAAGAGAAACGCACAATCGAAACGGTTGCTCATAAAGCTCCGCGAATGTCCAGCCGGTCACAGTTATTAGGCGACCCCGAAGTTCGGCTAAAGTCAGGCCGCCTTCGCTCCCCCCGGTTCGACCGGCAACAGTCCTGAAGCGTCCAGAATAGATTCAAGGATCTTTCTGGTTCCCTTCATTCCAAATTCTTTTTTGAATCGCTCGGCAGTCCATTCTTCGTTGCCCGCCGCTTTCAAATTCTCCAAGACTACGGAAATCGTTCGCTCGTTCCAATCTTTGATCGTCGCATCGGAATTATTCGCGAGCGCCTTTCCGCCCTCGACATACTTCTCGGCTGTCTCCCAGTTCATTTCCTGAACTTTGAGCCTGTAGCCGTTTACTTCGATTTCTCGAATTTCCAACATCAAACACACCTCACGATTTTTTGGATTTTTCGGCTCTTGTTAAGCCGTCCTACTGGCGAGCGGTGTTGCAGAGTTTTGAGAGGCGGTGCCGAGAGACGCCGCCCCTCGCGGAGAAACCATGAACAAGCGAAAATAAAATAACCCTAGTCCTCGTAGAAGTCAATTACCTTCCCGGCAGAGTTCGCGTATGCCTCGCCCTCGATGTCGCTGATGAGGTAGTCCGCGCGCTTGTAGGGCAATCCCAACTTGCTGACCTTGCAAGCGTACAAGTGGACGTAGTTCGGGATCGTTCCGACGCCGCCCTGAGAGGCATTCGGCTGATACGGATTCGACAGGAACAATTCGAGGAACGGCCCGAAGCCCTGCGTGTGATTGTTCACCGTCAAGAGCGACCCGGTGACGAGCGTGTACGTATAGCTGATCGTCACGGCCAGAGTTGTGTCGGCTGCTGCAAAGGTGTAGACGCCTGCGCTCACCGTATATTGCCCGGTCGAAGGCGTCCCAGAAGGGATGCGCGTCAAGCGCTGGCCGGTCGCTGCGAAGAAGACGCCGAGGTCGGTTACGAATTCTGCCGATTCGGTGACCGTGACTTGATAGGGCGAGGCCCCGACAGTGTGCGCTTCGCTGACTTCCATCGGAGTGCCGCCGGTGGTGATCGCAGTCTCACCGAAATACAGGTTGTTATAGGCTTGGATGTCGAACCTTCCAGAGCCGGATTTCCAGGTGATTTTGCGATCTGAAATCGCGGTGTCGTCGGGGAACTGGTATTGCCCGCGCAAGTCTTTGATCGTCGCCGCGATCTCGATGTTCACGTCCTGCAGAGTGGCGACCTGAATCGGCGTGTCGTTCGTGGGGATGTTGCCGCCGAGAGGATTGAAGAACAAATTGCCTGCGCCGAATTCTATTCGCATTGTCTAGCCTCCTAAATCCCTGTGTCCACTTTCACCGGAACCAGCATGAACATCTGCTGCGTGTCTGCGGCTGTAGTGCCTATCGTGACCCGGCCTTGTATGTAGCAGTTCGTCACGATGCCGCCTAAAGTCTGCCGCTCGGCCTGTGGGCCTGCGGAAAGAGTCTCTTCGATGCCATCGAGAATCGCGTCCGCGATGTCGTCTGGAATTCCCGCGCTCGAAGCATCCGGCTTGAAATAAATGACGAGGACAAACCACATCGCCCACTTCGTTGCCCCAAAGGCAAAGTTCTGCGAACCCTCTTCTTCTGCGTGAACAACATACATGGCAGGCTGACTAGCAGGAGGAGTGCTTGCAAATACGAGCGGCTTTCGCGTGATAGCTCCCTGCTGAAACTTTGCAGAGCCGAGCGAGATATTCGCGTTCGCTCCCTGAAGGAGACTGAGTAGGGCAGTCGCAATTTGTTTTCGCGGGACATTCACTCGGTAAAAATATACCGATGGAATTTGGAACGCAGGGAAGTTTTAGAGAGAGTGTGTCTTATTCGGCAATCGCTGTTATTCTATACGCCCGGTGATCGCGCCATCACAATGGCGAAGAATCCTTTGTAGCCGTGCACGGCGAACAGGATGAAAGAGGACAGAAGTAGCGGGTTCAACTCCCGCCGCCGGTACTTTCATTCGGCAATCGCCATCTTTCCAAAGACGCAAAGAGTGTCGGTTCCGGCGATGAAGCGCCTGCACAGAACCGGACGATCATCATAGATTCCGCAGCGACCGTCGGGCAACAGCTTCGGGCAATCGAATAACCATGAAATGTATGCTTTTCCTTCTTCATTGATATTTTCTGTGTCGATTGTTTTCGGATTAAATGGCAGACGCATATCTCTGAGGAAATCGAAAACTGGCCAGATCCCTTCATCCTTCCAGAAAGTTTTGATCTCTCCTTTTTGATACAAGCGAAAGTCTTTGCAGCAATCTCCCGGTTTTGGGCAAATAGAGCAGAGCACGTTCTGGGGATGATTTTCTTTCAAGATTGGCAGAGGATTGGGAAGTAACTTCATTCGGCAATCGCAGAGGTGATCGCAGCTTTGAGGTCGTTGATGATCTTCGGCTCCATGTCCGTGAGTCCAGCAAGCATGAAGGGCCGCGGGCGCAAAGGTGGATGGATAACTCGTCGCACGATAACAGTCTCGCCGCCGACTTCAAAGGCTAGAGCCAGAGGCAAACCGCCGCCCAAAGCACGTCTATCTTCTAATGACATCGAGGCGTCTCCACCTAAAGCCCCCGCTCCTTTTCGAGCCCGACGACTCACTTCCGGCAGCGTCGAATAGGCGATGCCATACAAAACGGGATTGATCTCCCAAGAGTGTGCCACGCCTTCTTCTTGAACCGCTGCATAATCCACCGCCTTCCCAGCATTCGGCCCGCCAAGAGTTTCTTTCGTCGTCTGCGGGCCACCCGCTTCCACTTCGGCGGTGATCTTCGATCCATCGAACTTTGCAGGTTTCACGGGATGTGCACGGATTGATGCGGCGATTCCCTTGCCGCCGTCAGCAAAGAACTGTTCCAAAGTTTCGTTGATGATGTGGGATTGCACTTCGATCATCGAGCGCGTCATCTGCAAGGTTAGACGTTCAATGATGCGCGGGCCTTTGGCTCGCATCGAGTCGGTGATTGTTTCGAGGTTTAGTTTTAGAAGAAACATCGCAGAAAGTTGATCCACATAGAACCACAAGCGCACAATACTGATTTCGGGCACCGTGCGATGTGCCCGCGTCTGCAATAAAACATGACTATGCCTTTCTGAGTGGCTTTGATTCTTTTACCGCTGCTTCCATTGCGTGCTGGGCGCAAAGGGCTGTCCCCTTAAACCATGTGACTGAATCCTTGATGCGCGTGCTCACCGATTCTTTCCCCGCAAGCTGGACGACACATTGAAAACACTTCACGATTCCACCTCTTCCAAGTCATCTTCTGGCCCTACTACGATTGCAGCGTCACCGATGAATACGATTTCCTTGTCAGCGTCTTCAGCTTCAAAGGTAAAAACCGAATCTCTATCGCAGACTACGATTTTCATCCCGTCATTCTCCGGTACTTGTAGATTATTGTCTTACAGTCGTCGTCCATTTCCCAAGTCCCGTAAGTTACTGTCCCGGCCCCCTGAGCGAGCGCTCTTGACTTCTGCCCGATCCAGCCGCGTCTTACATAATTGAGAGCTACGGTTTTGCGCGTTGCCATCTCGAGGTCTGGCGGGACGCCGTTGAAGCCTGCTGTGTAAACGATTTCTACATTCTGGATTCCCGGCGAGAATCCACCGCCGTACATGAACGAAGAGCCTACGCCTTGCGAACGATAGTTCTGAAATGTCGCGACTGTCTGATTCATGCCCCCGCGCAGAGAAATGAATTTGCCGTCTCCGTCCACGACCCATCCAGGCGTATTCACATTCGTTGATTGCGGTACTGCAAGGCCATTGATGTTCACAGACGCGACTGCGGTGACCGGCCAGTTGTTCACTTGCTGTCTTGGTGTGCCGCTGCCGTCGTAGACTTCATCGTATTGGACGGGTTGGACAAAAGGCGATTCGGTTGGGAAGCTTCCGTTCTGCGGGCCTCGGCTTGTCAGATAAAGAACGTAGTCTGAAAATGCCGTGATGCAATCTTGGATCTGTTGATCGTCCGTCGTGGGATTCACATAGTTCAAAAGAATTGCTTGCCCTGCATCTGCGGCTGCGAAGTAATACTCTCCATCTAAAAATACGTATTGCCCCGCTGAGGGAGCTGTGGCGACTGAAGCCAGAGCTTTTCCGTTCGCGTAAGAAACTGCAAGATCGTATTGAGCGTTCGGGTTGATGACGTATGGCGACGAGGCGGGAATGTCTGCGGAACTGTTCAGCACGATGCCAGCATTAGCCCACTGCTTTACAGCGAGGAGAGTTGAAAGGTCAATCGCGTTTGGCGTGGGAGTCAATTTTTTTAGGGCGAGCCCTGCGCCAGCCGAGCCCGCCCCGCCTTCCCCTCGTTCCCGATCTTAATTCGCGGAAACAATACCACGAAACCGCTAAAACAAAAAGAGCCGCCCCGATTGCGAGCGGCTCCTTTCATTTGTCTGGGGGAACAAACTTTAAGTTGCGACTCCGGTGATGCCAGTCCGCACTGTCAAGAACGCCGGGATGTAGTCGCCGTAGACCTCATGGACGTAAGTCCCGAAAGTCCAAGCGCGGGTCGTGATCGGCCACTCAATGCCGTAATAATCTCTTTGGACGAACATGCCAGCTACGCCAGGAATCCGCGAAGATGGATATGGGTTTGTGTTCCGGCGATAGACCATCGTGCCCACCGGCAGCATCGGGTGAATCCTGATCGGAATTTCTTCCGAGCCGGTGTCCTTCATCGAGTACAGAGACTTGTATCCGCTGACCGTGAAGCCGCCCAGGATGTTTCCCTGAGAGTCGCGAGACACTTCAAACCGATAAGCAGGGACTCCAGAAGTGTTCGTGAACAGAGCCGCTTGGATATTCCGCTTCACATCTGCCGAACACCAGATTTCGTCTGCGACAGATTGCAAGACGTTCCACTGTTGTTCGAGGTCGTATTCGATTTCGGCCACAGCCGGAACGGAATTCTGTCCGCTGGCCATGCCGGGATTCAGCAAGCCGGTATTGGTCGCCTTTGTTACCGGCGAAGTCGCGGTCAGATCGCTCATGTTGATGACGGTGCCGTTGTTCACGGCCCAAGCGAGGATTCCGGCGAAGTCCAGGACTTCGTAAGAATTGTCGGTGGTCGCCCCGGTGAAAGCCGCGGTCTGCGCGCCAGGTGTCGCATTGCCGAGGTAGATGTAAGGCGTGGTCGTGATCGCCGTCAGATAAGCATTGGCCTTCGCCGGTGTCGTGGCGTCGGTGACATCCACGTACCAAGCCCATGCGAAAGCGCCCTTCTTCGGGACTACCTTCGCTAGAACGAAAGGCGTGGCTGTCAGAGCTTCCGATACGTTCGAGGCCGCGCTGATCGCGCCCATGCCGCCCTTGATCGTGTTGGTCGTCGAGTCGGCGTTGGTTCGCGTGTAGCTGGCGACAAGACCGTTTGCCACTGTCGGCGCTGCCTGATAACCATACTGAGCATTGTTCGGGTCGCCCAGCATGGTCAACTCGACAACGTAGACCGAGACGAAAGTTGAATCTGCAAATCCCGCTCCACCGTCTGAGGTGTAGCCAGCCGGCACTGAAGCCGCCACAGAAGTCGAGGGAGTGTTGGCGGTGCCAAGAGCAAACCCATTCAAGCCGGAGCCGGTGCCAGGATTGCCACCCCAGATGATTGATTCCTCCTGCAGCCAGAGTTCGTGCGCGCCGCGAAGATGCTCGTCTGCGACGTTATCGGTGTACCCTTCACCTGCAAATTCTGCGGTGAAAGTCACCGATCGCTCAACGCCCAGTTCCGCGTAAGTCGCAACGGCATTGTTCTCGTTCGGGGAAGCGGTCGCAACGCGCTCGCCTTCGAGTGCGCCTGCGTAAGAAGTGCCGGGCGAGAGGTAGGTATATTTCCAGTTGGCCGCGGTGCCGTAACCTGCATTGACCTTTCCCCAGCGCGCGAGTTGGTTCCGCATCGGGGTGTTGACGGGGTAAATTAAATATGCGGGGCCGCGCAAATCGTAAAAATTGTATCCGGTGGAAGTCGTGAGTCCGGCCTTCATCATTCGCTGCCGGTAGTCCTCGACCAAGCCCTTCATCATGTCGTTCACGATGGCCGAGCGGTTGTCAAATTCAACGGTGTACTTCGCCATCGCTGCGTTGAATTCCGCTTCGCTGCCGACGCGCTCGCCACGCATCGGAGCCTTGTACTGAATCCATTCGTTGATGCCGTCGCGAAGTCGTTTGAGGTCGCTGACACCCTGGGCATACTTGCGGAGCTGTTCTTTCCGTTCGTCGCGCCAGCCTTTGATGACGTTGTTCCGCATGACGGCTTGCTGGTCTGCGACGTACTGATCGGCAATCGGCCCGGCGTAGGTGCCCATCGTGCCGCGTTCCATTCCGCTGTAAGAGCGTCGATTCATTTTCCCATCCTCCAAGAACCTGAATTATCAGCAACTCGAAACTTGAAAAGTTAGTAAGGCGATGTCGCTGCGACTACTGCATCGCGGGCTTCTGCCCTCTTGACGAGTTCGCCGCTGTCTCGCGGCACGATCCGCAATTTCTGCGTTTCCGGCAATTCCCCGATGGCCTTCTTCACGGCCTCATCGACGCGCTTCTGCATCTCTTCGGCGCTGATTCCGGCTTTGCTGTCGTCGGTCGTTTCAACTTTCGTGAGGTCTGCGAGCAAAGACTTAATCGCCTTATCCGCTTCCTTCTCGTCGTCGCCCATCACGGCCTTGCAAGCCTTCATGCACTTGTCGAGGTGTGCAGAATGCTTTTCGTGCATCGACGCCATTGACTCGTGGGCTTTCATCATCCCGTCGTGGTGTGCCTTCGCTGTTTCCAGATGGGAGTGCAGCGCAGCGATGCCGTGCTTGGCCTTTTCCACAATGTCGGTCTTCTCGAATTCCTCGACCGTGACGCCCAAGGCGTCGGCGCATTTCTTAATCTGTTCAGCGGTTAGCTTCATCGGGCTTTGCTCCTTTGCTGCGGATAGTTTTCCCATAAGTTCGGCTACAACTGCGGATATTTTTGTTAAGCCTGTGTCTAATTCTGAATCATCGAGAAGATTGAGTTTTTCCAGTTCCGCGAGAATCGCCTTCGAGGACGGCGGTTCCATGCCCTCTTGACGGTAGATTTCTTTCAGGTGTGCAATCGCTTCTTCTTTGCCAGGGCCTTCGTATTTGTTCCCACGATAGCCGCCGTGCAGAGCGGCCCAGGCTGCGCCCATGTGCGAATGAGAAGGCTTGCCGGATTCGTCGGTGTAAGGCAAATGCTTTCCATCTGGCACCAAATACTTCACGCCCTTCGAGAGAGATTCAGCAAGAGACCTTGCGATTCGCGCAATGTCCTCATCGGATAGATTCGTCATCTGCGATTCTTTCATCTTCCGCAGAATCTTTTCTTCTTCCGGGCCGGGCTTCGCGAACTTGCGGAGTTCGGTTGTGCCGTCAGCTTTCACATACGAAAAACTTGCTTCAGGATTGGCTCCCCGGTCAACATAGCTGATCTCATTGATCGTCGGGCCGTAGCGTTCATATTCGCCTTCCGGCTTTCGCCAGGCGTACGACCCACCGATGGAATGAGCAGTTAGAAAGCCGCCTTTGAGCAGATGCCACACTTCATCGTTTGCAGGTTCCGAACCGACCCAGACCTGTTTTTCTGCGTCTTTGTATTCGATCTTGATTGCCTTGCCGCCGATCTGGAGCTGGTGCATGACGCGCATGTTTCCAAGTGAAGGGTCTTGGCCAGCGGCTGTCGTCTTTGCGAGAGTCTCGTCAGACCATTTCTGGATTGCGGCCTTGGCGAAAGCATAATCGCAGATTTCTTTGTCGCTGTCGGGCGCTTCAGATGTGACGAGTCCCCAGACCATGTGCGCGGACTCGTCCACTTTTAGAAGCGGAAAGTATTTTAGAAGCGGTTCCACGAGAATGAGGGTAACAGAGCGCCCTAGTCCGATGGGGTGAATGTGCTCAAAACGGCAATTCGTTGCGCGAGTGAACTTCAAACTTCTGAAGCAGATTTGAGACGTGAAATTTTACGGTGCGGATTGTGATCGAAAGAGCGGCAGCGATTTCTTTGTTTGAATGTTCCCGCACCATGTCCGCGACTTGAGCCTGGCGCGCTGAAAGAGTATTCGTACCGGCGCGTGTCTTTATTTCCATTCTCGCTTCGTGGCGAAGCCTGCGGAGCCTGGTCTGTGTGCGAGCAATAGAATCCTCTGCCTTTTCAATCGCAGAGACGAGTCTTTCCAGACGTGACATTCTACTTCCCGCCGAGAGCTGCAATGACCGCTCCGAATGTCGAGAGGAATAGATGGTCGCCCTTCACTGCCCGGAAGTTCACGCCTGATATGTTCGCCCCATTGATGAGCACAGATGATCTGCCCGGAGTGAAAGACTGCCCGGCCAAAGACGGTGTGATGATATAGAAGCCATTCGCTAGACCTGTGATCGAATAGTTTCCCGATCCGTCGGCGACAACTGAGCCCGATGATGGGCCGCTGTAGGAAACGGTTGCTCCCGCTATTCCTGCACTACCAGAAATCGAGAATCCCGATGCGATTGGCGGCGCAGCTTGAACGCTCCCGCCCTTCCAAGCCGAGATAGTAGCGGCATTGGCAGTTGATCCGCCAAGCGCCAAGAGTCCGGCTGAACCGCCGCTCGGAATATCGGTATCGTTAAAAATAAATATGAGTGCTTCGTTCTGGTAGATAAGAATGTTGCTTCCGATAACAACAGCGGTCAGTTCGTCGTCATCGTTGACGGTCATGGTTCCGCCTGCGATGGTTTTTAGCGCACCTGCGAAGTATCTCTGCATGAAATAAGTTCCGGGGCCGCCAGTCGCCGCACCACCCCATGCAAAGTCATAGAAGGTACCCGCATCGGCTCCCGCCACGCGCAAATCAACAGCGACGTAACTTGAGGAATTTGTGATTGAGCCTAATTTAATAGTTGCCCACTGGTCATCGGGGAATGATGCTGCATTCCAATAAGAGTCGGCTCGATCTCCTGCAGTGGCGCATTCGTATAGGTGGCCTGCAAGTTGACCCGCACTCCAACCGCTACCGTCATAAGCCTGTGTCCAGTTCCCGCCGATTGGATTGGCGTCGGCTCGCTGGAAATTGTCAGAGCCAAGAGGATTAAGGGTCAGGGATAGTCCACCGGGTGACGGAACATTCTGCACGCCCTCATAAGTCAGCGTGAGGGCAGCGATGGTCATATCCGCAATAGCTAGATTGATTGCGTAATCAAACGTAGACCCAGCACCGTTGGCTGTATAAAACATATAAGTCTTGCCAGCAACTTCTAGGATGCAGGGATCGGCGGTTTGCCCTGTCGGTTTTCCCACACCTTCACTGGCGACCGTACGAGGCAATGTAGCGACACCGAGAGCCGTCCACGGGCCACTTGGAGTAGGAGCAGACCATCGCATAATATCGGTTGGCTGTCCCACATTGTTTCCGGCGAACAGCGTGGTTTGTGACCATGCGTAGTATTTTCCATTCGCAAAGGCAAACGTCCAGTTACCGGAGCCGTTGTAGGTTGAGCCGTCCAAGAGTGCGCCGGAATCGAACGACGCGACCGGATTGCCGGGGTCTTTCGTCCAGTTGATTCCGTCGGTTGATGTAGCCAGCCCACCGTAGAAATTTTGATTATCGGGGTTGTTTACTCCTGTGTAGTAGCCGTACCAGATGCCGCTCACCACCGCGCAAACGTTGAGCTGGCAGACGAATTTGTTCTCCCAAAGATCCGCGCTCGTTGTTATCGCGTTTGCTTTTGCCAGTGTCCACGTAAGTCCGTCGCTGGATGTGTAAACGCTGATTCCGTTGGACGAAAATACCTCACCGGGCGTCGTAAATAAGAAATATGTCGAGCCGTGCTTATAAACTCTCGATCCCCAGGCGGGAGCTAAAATCGGATTGCCGCTGTATTTTGTCCATGCCAGGCCATCGGTTGATTCAGCGTAATTCAGCGCGACTTGCGCCGGGTTGTTCGGCGTTCCGGTCGTGTACCACATCTTGAATACATTGCCAGAAAGTATCTGCGCGTTGCCCTCGAAAATAACCGATGGCTGTTCAGGCATGTCAACGCCTGTGATAACGCTGCCCTTGTTTTGCCATACTCCGATCATTGGTTAAATCCTATCGCCGTCAGGATGCACTCGCAGTTGGGATGTGCCAGCGGTGCCTTCTCACCGGATGGGAAGTTCTCGCCGATCTTTCTGACTTGTCCATTATTCTCTATGCAGATCGGGCACGGCTCCGGGCCCAGAGCTAACCATTTGACTTTCGCGACTCCGGCATCTTCCCACACTTTGTAGTTGCTTCGCACTTGAGCTGTCGAGACTTCGGTGTTCGCAATCATCTTCGCACGCGCATCGCTGAAGGCGTCAGACGTTCGGATGTCCTCGATGAGGCGAGACATCGGAGTCTTTTCCTCGAAGGCATTCGTCACGAGTTGCCGCAATCTGTCTCTGGTCGTATCCGAAATAACCCATTTTGCATTTGGATTCGGAACGAGTTCACCGGCCGCGTTGTACTTCATGCCCACCATTTCAGCGGCCCGCATCGTTGCGTAGTCTCGCGCGATCTCGTTGACCGAGGAAATGAACTTCCCATCCATGATCTCTAGCTGAAGTATTCCGTCTGAGATTCCTGCAAGCGAGGCTTGCTCCAACGCTTCGCGCGCCAATAGAGGCAGGCTGTTCCATTGGTCTTTGATGGCGTCGTTAATCTGATCGGCCTTCTTTTCCGGGTCGTCGTCCTTCCGCATCTTCAGAATACGGCTGGCAACTTCGACGGCCTTCTCGCTTTGCCGTTTGAATATCTTCTTCAGCTCGTTTTCTAGCCGTGCTTTTGCTTGGTGCGTGTCTGGGGTCGCGAGGCCAGGATCAATCCGCGGCACACGGCGCTTCTCAATCTTTTGCGTGCCCTCGTTTCCCTGCTGTTGCTTCGACTGCGTAACCATGTCCTGCTTTTGCTGGGCGAGCTGCATCTGTTCATCGAGGCTGACGGGCACGGTTCCCATAGCTGTGGTGATCATCAGCTTCGCAGCGTCGCCGCCTACTGGGTCAAGCCCGCGAGAGATTCTGTCCTCATCGCGGCTGATGATTCCTGAGTCCACATCGCTCTTCGATGCTGCTGCCCTCTTCACCGGATCGAGTTCGACCGGAGTATCGAAAGTCAGTTCATATTGATTTGGCCCAATCTTGAAATACTTCGCGATGAGGCAATTCACCATCGCGCGAACAGAGGCGGCTACTGGCTGAGTTCCTTCTTCTTCGGCAGATTCTTGACTCGATTGTGCGGACGCCCGGTTCATTTGCTTCATCAGTCTTTGAATCGAACAGCCGTAGAGAAAGGCCATCTTGCGAAGGTGCATCTCATCGAACGGGTCTGCCAGCATCTTCTCTTTCGGGAAGATGAATTGATCGCCCGAAGAGCCGCCAGGCTGTTCTCTGTCTACGAATCCCTGCAAAAGTCTGATGGCGCCCGAGCGTTTGTAAAGCTGCCCGCTCATTTCTGAGTTCAAAGCCTTCTGAGCTTCTTTCAACTTGTCCGGTGTGATCGAAGGGGGTACGACATGGATCGCATCCGGCATGACTCCAGCGGTGTACCAGAGCACCCACATATTCAGTCGGTTCTGCCCAAGCTGGATTTCCTCCGCGCCTTGCTCGGTCGGGCTGAAGCCGTAGAGATAGCTTGCGACGGTGTTTCGAGGGACGATGTTGCGCGGCCAGTAGAGCAACTGGTCGGTCGTCATATCCGTGTACGGAATTCCACCGACAGTTGACGGCGTACCACTCCACAGCATTTGATAAGCAGTCAGCGGCGGCTGGGGTGTATAGCCAAACTCGTCTATCTGCCGGTTGATGAAAGCGCCATCCACGACGCGGGCTTGATAGATCGAGCCATTTCTCTTGCGTCGGATGTTGATTGACGCCCAATCTCCGACATAGACGCCTTCGAGCCATTCCCTGAGCCAGCGCTCCCAATCATGTTCACCATCGGGGCAGTCGAAAAAGTCGTTCAGCATCTTCAGCGTCGGATCGCCGAGTGATCGCTTCTCTCTCTCTTTGTTTGTCTCGCCGGGTTTCTTGACGGCGCGGATCTGTCGCGGCATTTGAGTCAGAACGTCCTTACAATTTTCGATACAAATTCTGGCGACGAAGTACGTTGCAAAAGTCCTGAGCTGCTGCGCGGTGTAGATCGCATCCGGTCTTGGCGTGTACGTCTGATTCTGAAAAGGCCAGTATTGCCAGCCGCGAGGCTCTGTGCCCTTCGGCGCAATCGGCGCAACTTCCACACCTGGCCCGAAGTATGCGTTTAGATCATCGCTGCGCGAGACAGGACGAGTTACCAGATTCGACAGGGATTGAATCGGGTTGCGGAAGAACTTCGTAAGCTGGTTAGCCACGCGGAGAATATCGCACGGAAGTTACTTTCCGAACAAGTGAGGAGCGATAGGGGGTTGCGTTACTACGCAATGGCAGGTGTTGCAGGTGCGGACGACCTTATTCGCCGCCGGATCAAACAGGATTTGACAGCCACGATTCCCGCAAGCAGGGCAGGCAGAATTCACACTGATCGGATCGGGCACGCTCATAAACCACTGATCGAAAAGGTTTGTTAGCCACTTCATACGCCAGTTCTCCCGCCTGTCGCTGCTGGCACCGGAGCGTTGCCCCAGTGATGTTGGCACTGGGCACAGACCCACAGCGGCCCACGTTTGTTGATTGCCTTCGATCCGCACTCAGGGCACATACCCGTCTTCTCGTTCGTCGCTGGCTTGATAAGTTGTGACTGCGCGACTTTCACTTGGGCATCTTGCTCCTCATTCTGCTGTTCTGCAAGAGTGAGTCTGACATTGAGCGGGAATAATTCCGTGAGCGCCCAGACGAGCGCATCCATCCGGTTTGGCGAAACAGGAGTTATGCCCGGAACATAGCTGCACATTTCTTCTTCGAGCTTTTCAAAGACTCCAACATGGTGCACCGCCGAGCGGGGAATTTCATAGAGAGCTGCGATAGGATCGGCGCGCACAAGTTTGCTCCGTGTGGCCGTCACGTCTTTGTAGGCAACGTTGCCATCCACTTCACGAATCAGTTGCCGGATCATGTCGCCGCCGTAGTTTCTTTCTCCGAGAAGTCTGTCTGCTTTCTTTTCGTGGTAGAGCCAAACAGCCTCTTGCGCCCAAGAGCGTGGAGTCGGCGCCAAGAGTGATCTGTCTGCCAGAATATATCCGTGGCCGTCTTTGCCGAGCGCAGCACAGACTATGCCAGCCTCGTTCGTTGAACTTCCCGACGGGTCAACGCCCACCACGACGCGGGTCAGCGGCAAGGCTTCCGGTGGAATGTCGTTCACGCGAGTCGCTTCAATCATCGCCGGCGTCCATAGGGCTCCTGGTACTTCTTCCACATCTTCAGCCATGATCTCAAGCCGCCGGCCGAGGTCTGTCATGTCCACCGATATTTCGGCCAGTCCTTCTCTGGAAATGTGCGGGTTATCGTAAGATGTCCAAGTCATGCACAGCCAGCGGGGATCGTTCTGCTTTTCTTTGTAGAGCTTCGCGGCGTGCCTCTTGTCTGTCGCCTTCGATGTCGAGCGTGAATACAAACGCGGTGGAGTGTAGATCAGCACCAGATCCCCGTTATTGTCCGCGAGCATCGGGTAGACCACGACATCCAGCGCGTCTTCGTTCATCAACTGGAATTCGTCGAGGATGATTAAGTCGCCGTAGTCACCGCGGAGTGAATCGGCGTTCCATGCCGTCTTTGCCTTGATTCGTTTTTCCGTGCCGGGGAATTCGATGATCTTGTCTGATTCGTATTTCTTGAGGATGCCAAACTCGATTAGCTCTGCGAGGGATTGAACGATCTCATGCCAGAAGCGTGCGACTTGATCTTGAGTGGGAACGGCATAGAGCACGCGGTTTCCCTTATCAACCAAACCTTCGACTGCGAGGATGGATGAGCCGGAAGTCTTTCCGCCACGTCTTCCGGCGCGAAGCATTTTTCTTTTCTTGTCGGAGTCAATGAAGAGTTGCTGCTTTGGAAAAGGATTCAGATTGTGGACGGTATATTCTATCCGTTGGATTTCGGGGGCTTCCGGTCGTTCAGGATTCTCAGGGTTATCACTGTCTGATCCGGGCCGCTGATCTCCACCCTCTGCGGAGCCTTTCCTTCCATCGCTTCCCGGACTTCTTTCGCTGACCTGTGGCCCGAGCCGTCCTTCCGCAGCATGTCCATGAACCGTTGCAGCGCGTTCGCTTGCGAGAATGTCCGGCCCGGAATGTATTTGATCTTCAGGAGTTTGCAGATCGGTTTCGGAATTTCTATGTTTGCGAGCGCGAAGTATTCGTCCGTGATTGGCCGCTTCTTTGGTTTCCCGCCCGGATTTCCGCTTTCTCCCGGCTTGAATCTTGGAGCGGTGAGGCTTTCGACGTGGCCTTTTGGGTTCATTCATTCCCTGATCTCAATCCCTGTTCTGAGGGATTGTAGCACGATGACATCCTCCATCATCCAATCGGATATTCCAAGCCGACGCATTTTCTCCCCGCCGTTCGCGTCCCGGTAGCCTTCGGGCATTGCCTGAAGCTCGGATAACTCTGCTAGGATTCGTTCTCGAACAGCCCGCATGACGCACTCTCCGCAGATTTGCAGTTTGCCACAGCCTGCTCGAAATAGCTTTTCTTGAGTTCGATGCCTAAGAATCTGCGCTGCATTTGCAAGGCGATGTATCCCTCACTCCCAATTCCAGCAAACGGAGAGAGAACTAAGTCGCCGGGGTTAGACCACAACTCCAATGCCCGACGAATGACTCCAAGTTGTAGGGGGCAAATGTGACGTTCGTCCTCTTGCTCGCGGGCCGATTCTCGTTGCAGCGTGTCTCCTGCGTCAATGTCCATCCAGACCGGAGAAGCGTATTTCTGCCAGACCGAAACAGGAAAACTCTCGTTGGTGTGCGTGACGCGCTCTGGATTGTCTCCCCGTTTTCGCATGGTTACGAGATAGTCCGGTATCCCTTGACGGCTCATGCAGGAATCTTTTTTTATTTGCTTATGAAGAAGCCCTAATGCTTTTGTGCGCTGCATCGCCGTAACGGGGTCTTTCCAGATACAGACTTCCGAGTGATAGATAAATCCAGCGTCCTGAAAAATGCGAATCAGTTCTCCCCTGAAATCGGAGATCCCAATGACGCCATCTCGCTGTTTGCTGGTTGGGAGATTCATGCAATGAAAACTCAGTAGACGACCCGGCATCGTCACTCGCAACAGTTCTCCGGTCAGAAAACGGAAGTGCTCGAAGAATTCAGAATGCGTTCGACAATTCCCCATGTCTCTTTCGGAAGCCGAGTATGTATAGAGGCTTGCAAAAGGTGGAGAAAATATCGAGTAGTGGATAGAATCCGTTTTGATCTGTCGAGTCGCTTCCACACAATCCCCGAGGATCATGCGCCATGCTTTCCCCTTTGCCTCTGTGAGTTTATGGGCTTGCTTTTTGACTTTCACGTCGCCTTTGATCTCGGATTCATTGATCTCGTGCATATTGGAAACCATTTGCTTCGCCATGTTCTGAGCGTCCTTTTCTTTCCGCTTTATGTTTTCGGTCACGGCCCCTTCGTTCATGGAAGTCACGATGTAGCAGTCCACTGGATTCTTCTGCCCGAATCTCCAAGACCGTCTGACGGCTTGGTAGAACTGCTCATAAGAGTCAGATAATCCGAAGAAAATTACATTCGAGCAATGCTGCCAGTTCATCCCAAATCCACAGATGGAAGGCTTGGTAACGAGCACTCGAATGTCGCCATTTGAAAAGCCGAGCATCCGTTTCTCTTTTTCCTCGCGAGAATCTGAGCCGGAGATTTCCGTACCGTCTGCAATCTTCGCAGCCATTGAGCTTTCGCTGTTCAGGTTGCACCAGATAATCCACGGCTCATTTGGTTTCGTGGCGACGATGCGTGCGACTTCTGCAGCACGTTCTTCTATCGATTCGCGCCGTGCTCCACGCCGTTCTTCTAGCGTTGCGGCCGGCATCGCAAACAAATGCCCAGGCAGAGGCTTTCCAGCTTCGACTGTCAAATCGTGGAATCTCAAGTCTGGGAGCATGAAACCCTCATCGGAATAACCTAGATCCGATGGCTTACGCATCATTACAGCCCATGAGCAAACCCACTTCCAGAAGTCCTTTGTCGCGTGGCGTTTCAATCTCCACTTGGAAGTCTCGCCGCCATCGTGAACGAAGTAAGTCGAAAGCATTTCGGTGCGCGAGAGCACTCCGAGAAATTCCGCGTGGTTTCCGAGTTCCATGTAATCGTTCGGCGCCGGAGTAGCTGTGCAAGCGAGCCGATAGGGAGTCTTTGAAAATGTGTTGATGATTTCGTTTCGGGTTTCACCCTCGAAGGATTTCAGAATGCTGGATTCGTCGAGCACAATGCCTTCGTAATCTTCGGGGTCGAATCGGTCTAGCATTTCGTAATTGGTGACTGTAATGCGATCAAACGTAGAGGCCCGAGCATAGGCGCACTCAATCCCGAATTTGCGACCCTCACGCACGGTCTGTTGGGCTACGGCGAGAGGTGCCAGAATCAAAACACGCCCATCGATGTTCCGCGCCCATTCCAGTTGCATGATGGTCTTGCCGAGTCCGCAATCACAGAACAGCGCAGCGCGACCTTTGCGGAGCGCCCATCGAACGATGTCTCTTTGGAACGGGAATAGTTTTGGATTGAGGGTAGATGCTTCGACTTCAAATCCGCACGGCTTTGCTTTTGAAACTTTGGATGCAAGGAAAGAATCGTAGGGTGATAGAATTTCGTTCGGCATCGCTTGAGCCCTCCTGAGGCTCTACGTGCAAGGGGCGTCGCGTTGATGCGCGACGTCCCGCATCTTACACTTTCGCCTGTAACTTTTCAAGGAATTCAATTCGCCAGGGATCGTTCGCATCTTTGGCGTCGTTCTTCCGCGTCCGGGATAAATAATAATAGAGCACTTTGTCAACGTAGTGTTCGGTCTTTACCAGCCCACGCATCGCATCTGCCCAGCGCCTGTCCTCCCCGAATCCCCCAGACATCGGCTTTGCAAGAGACAGTTCCCGGCGCATCGGGGTCATATGCGAAATGTCGCGACAGAGTTTCACTGGCTTTGATGGGGTTCCGGGCTCGACATACCAGCCTGTATGTTTGAGAGAGTGTTCAGCAATCAGAGCAGGGGCATGGTCGATGTGGCACGCGAAGTTGAATCCTACCTGGTCTACGCCGTCCAGTAGCGGCAGAATCGATGCGATGTAGTCCGGCGCCACAAGGTCGTCATCGTCAATGAAACTGATGTACTCAGCGTCGGATTGCTCTTTGAGCTTCTGCCGATTGGTGCCGAGGTCGTACTTCGGATCGAATTCTGTCGTGATGACTTCTACCGATTCGCAGCGGCGCAGGCCGAGGGATTTAATCTGCGGTTCGAGTAGTTCAGTGAGTTGGCGCAGGAATTCGCGGCGCGAGGGCTGCGTGAGGATGAGGATTTGCCACTTCATCCTTTACGCCACTCCGTAGGAATCAATCGAGGATCGCGCTGTTTTTTAGGTTCAACATCTGTGCGAGCACCGTCTGGGAAAATACAGAAGTCGAGGAGTTGCTTTTTTCCAGCAAGGGTATAGCGCGTCGTCCATCTTCCTTCCCGAATGCGAAGGAGATAATCGCCATGCTCTCTTGTTTCGGTCTTCATCGAATGGCCTCGTTGAGCACCAGAAGCGAATCCCAATGTCCTAGGGCCTTCGTCGGGCCGATGGGTGTGTCTCCGAACACAACCGAGCGATAATCTTTCAGCGGCCCTGCAAACAGCTTCACAAAGTATGCCGTGTTCCAGCGCGCGCGGTTCGCATAGTCGTGGAATTCAACCGAGATTTGCGTGGCGATTGGCCCCGGCCAGTTTTCGAGGATTCCGAATTCAGAGCCTTCGCAGTCGAGTTTCACCAGATCGAACTTCGTGTAGACCTTGAAAAATTCTTTGACGGAAATGTTCGTGACCTGCGCGATTTTGGAATGATCGTGAATCGGCCAGTCGTAGCCGGGGAATCCCGGCCCCGTGACGATGTAGGAGCCTTCGCCGTCGCCGCCGGTCTGAAGTGTCAATGTCGGTGATTCCATGCAGGTCAGCGCAGCGTTGTAGAACAGAATGTCAAGATCGTCCGGCTTCTTAATTTCGGGGTCTGGCTCAAGCGCGATGATCTTCGCCTGCGGTCTGAATTTTAGAATGTCGTAATCGAAAGCAAAGCCGCGACAGCCAACATCCAAAACGGTCGGCACCGCCGGCAGCAAGTCCAGATCAATCGTGTGCTCTCCGCCTGGTTTTACGAGTTTCATAGATCAACTGGCTCGATTCGATTGTCAGTATTCTTTGAGTGACAGAGCGATATATCGGAAACGATTTCCATTTTCGCCCTCAATCGGTTGCCATCTCTGTAAAGGGTCGCCCATCCGAGCGGCGCAGAAATGTTGAAATCTAGACTAACTGGGACACGTCCTTCTGGAATCTGCAAAGTTTCAAAGTCCGTGATTTCGTGATTTGCGTCCTCTAAATCGTCCAATATCAAAACGGTTGCATCGCATATTCTTTTCATTGCTCCCCCTTTTCGATAATCACGAGTCGGTCATCTGGCAAAACATTCGTGCGGAGCTCGACCACGCGATGTTTGATTCCGCGCTCGTTTAACATCGGCGTTAGATTCTCTTGGAGCAGAACATCTTCGACGACATACACGCCATCGGCAGACAGGAACGGAAGAAATGCCAGGATCGTTCGGAGTTGATCCGGCCCTTTATGCGAAGCGTCGTCCACCATGAAATCAATCTCGCCGTCGATTAGATGGGCGCAGCGGTCAACTTGGAAATCGCTTGTTTGGTCGCACAGGAACGATTGAATCTTGCCGTGATTAACGAGCGTATTCGGGTCGTAGTCCAACCCATAGATTTCAGCTTCGGGAAAAGTCTCAGCCCACATATGCAGCCCGCAGCCGGCAACTTGCTTCGGATGGAATAGTCCCGCAGGCCCAAGCCCGAATTCCACAATCTTTTTGATCTCGCGATTCGCGAGAACTTCCATGTACGTGCCGAGATAGTCGTGCGTGTAGGGATTCCACGGACACAAGAATCTAGAAGTGTAGTGCTTCAGACAGATTTCTGGAAACTCGGCGAGGCGGTTCATAGGATCGAATCTTTCGGGTCGCTAATTCCGACGATTGAATCGCGCGGCGGAGTTTTCAAATAAAACTCTAGCGTATTGCCGTCGAAGCGACGCACGAATTTGCATTCGGAACGATGCCAGCGATGGAGTTCGCAGCGAAGAAATATCTGCGTATGCAGGATCACAATCTCCTTTGGACATCGAAAGATGCTCATGCGCCCACCGCACAGAGCACAACCGATTCAGCCGGAGGATTGTAGCCAAAGAATCCTGGGCACTGTTCGAGTTTCATTCCAAGACGGTAGGCAATCAGAGACGCTGCGGTCTGGTCATGTCTGTGGCCGAGCACGTCAGGGGGGCCGCACGGCCCCATCATGCTCGGGTCTAGCGGCCAGTGTTTCGGGTTGTTCGTGTTCGACCACGGCCCGCAGAAGGCTTTCGTCTTGGCGAGGCGAATGTATTCGCTCAGGAATTCAGCGCCGATTGGATGCTTTGTGTTCACGCCAAAGGCCGTCGCTACGACCTGCGGAAAACGGCTATTTATTTCTCGTGCCTCTTCGTACGGTACGCCGGGAAACAAATCCTCATACGCACTGTCGGCTGTCCATTCTGCATTGCGCCAACCGTTCAAAGGTATCCAGTAACCTTCATTCTCGATTCTTTCCCACAAAAAGTCCATTGATCGCACGACCACCACGGCTGCATCGCACCACAACAATAATTCTGCTTCGCTCGACGCGACTTTCAGAGCTTCGGCCTTAAACGCATAAGGCTTTTCGGCGTGAGTAGGCCAATCAGGTGGCAATTCCGTCCAGCCGTAGAATAGTGATTGAGGGTCGAATTGTTTTACTGTTTTTTCCAGACGCTTCAGCCCTTCCAAGTAGCGCCCTGTTCCTACGCTGACAACTGCACGCCGCATCTTTTTCCCCTCGGTCTGCGATTATTCGCTTGTTCTTTTGGTGTCGCCCAGCGGCAGTTTGAAGGCTCGTAATTGCCGGACGGATTCGGGAATCGGTCTAAAGTTTTTCCAAGCGGGCGCGGGCCCATGTCTTCAAAGAAGTTCTCAAACTTCATCCAGCGTTCGCAGACCGTGATGCCGCGACCGCCGTAACGGTGATAGCCGTGATATTTGATCGACGTACAACGGTTCATCATTCCATCCCAAGAACGATAAGCCCCGGTCTTGTGTGCCTGTCCGTGGGTCGTGTTTGCTGCGATAATGGTTTCTTTCCAGAGGCAACCGCAACTCTTCGTTCCTTTTTTCAGGTTGTTATTGCTGACTCTTACCGTGTTTCCGCAATCGCAGCGGCATTCCCATTCGATGTTCGCACCACAATGGCCGCTGGGACGGATTGCTATCAGCCTTCCGAATCGGATGCCAGCGTTGTTTTTGAAAGCGGCCACTAGACCATCACCGCCCGAAGTTTCTCCGCATCCCGCTCTCGTTCCGGCGCCATTGTGTCGAACAACTTAGCATAGTAGCTGTTGTTTTCCATAGCCAGCCTCTGCTTGTAGGTATCATCGAGTTCTGACTTGCGGTAGGTGTAGTGCAGGTGCTCGATCTTGACATCGGGCAGATAGCGAAGCCGGTCAATCCTTCGCCCCACGTCCCAAATCCAGGTGTCAGTGTAGTCGCCCTGAAAAGAAGGATTCGTTAGATAGCCCAGAGTCTCTACCCATTTGCGACTGACAAACGGATGCGTACAGAAAGTTGAGGCGTTCGGTTGCCCGTTGTCGGCGTGAGCCACGATGATCTTGTCTGCTGATTTTGCAAATTCCGCTTCGATCTTTTCGGCCCATCCCGGTGTATGGAAAACCAAGTCATCATTGGCGAGCATGAGGATGTCGCCGGATGCGGCCTTTGCACAGTCGTTCCAGTATTCGGAAAGTTTGCGCTTCATCCCGAACAGGCATACGAGATCGGCGGCAGGCTTGCTGCTCTCGTATTTCGCCAAGAATCTCTGTGTTTCCAAGTCGTCGTCAGCGTAGACCACAATCTCAAAAGGTATAGTGCGTGTTCCCATCGCTGATTCGATCATGCGGAACAGTTGCGGGACTCTCTTGCGGGTCGGCAGACAGATGCTAATCACTTGTTTCTCCGCTTCTTTCTCTGTTTGGTTTTCTGCTCAAAGCACGGTATGTATTTGGCACGAGAGGCTCGCCTCAATAGATCCTTTCGAAACAGCATGTCGATCCCCGGGATTCTGCATTTAGGGTAGGGATTGAATCCGTAGATTGTGAGCATGAACATCCTGCGTAATTGGCCCCTCTCCGTCTTGGGCCACCTGCGGAACAGTTCAGCTCTAGTTTTCATTTTCATTGGCGCTCACCTGCCATTTCTTTGACCGTGATGTCCTGCCCGAATAATTCGATTCGCTTGCGCTCGTTTTTCAGAAGTTCCCGCGAGAACGCGATGCGCTGCGTCAAATCGCCTTCCGGTGGCGCTGAGCCTCGCCGATTGTATCCGTAGTGGCCCAGATGCGTAGCAAGAGGCTTTTCGGGGAAGCGCGTCTTCCATTTGTAATGCTCAACACATCGAAGAAAGAATCCATCCTGTTCTGCCCCTCCGCGTGCATAGCGAGACTTCGGGAACATCTTCGTGTCAATCACGCGCTGCATTTCCTGCCGGGTCGTAGCGAAGTATTCGGGGACGACATGCGAAAGCGCTTTTCTAAGATAATTGGCGTTCCAACTTGCACAGGGTGACTCGTACCAACTTGCTAGATGCTTGGAAGGAATGCGAGCGCAGACTGCGGCGTACTGATCGCCCCTGTAATAGTCTCCGATTTCCAATGTCCGTCGCGCCCATTCGAGATAGTTCGGATGGATGATGGTGTCGTCTTCGATCAGATGCACGATCTCGTACTCCGTGTCGATGGCGAAGCGCGCGCCGGAGATCAGGTTGAAGGAGTTCCCATAATAGTTGTGCGGCTCCGTGATGAATAGATTCGCATTGGCAGAGAGGCAGATTTGCACCAAGTCATCGCTTTTGTAGCCTCTGTCGCTGAACACAGCTATCGTCACTCGCGGGTCTGCTTTGCGGATCGCTTCGAGGCACAAAAATAATAATTCATCGCGTTCCCAAGTTGGGACTATGCAGATTTCTTTCATCTGGTGATCCTCGGAAGCTTTCTTCCTAAACTATGAACAGGGCACTTTCCTGTACGATCCCATCGCGCACCGTAATCGTTTCCGCAAGTGCATCGCGGATCGCCGCCAGCTTCTTTACACGCCCACGGTCTTCGGCAAGGTAATCCACTGTGATGGTGCATTTTATATTTCATAGCCATCCTTGTTTGTGATCTTTGCAGTAGACCTGCTCGTTCGAGACGATTGTGTGTTTCAGGCACAGCGGCCGCAGACAGATCGAACAGAAAAATCTCCCGACCGCATGGCCACAAAACACACATTGCGGCGGTTTGGGTTTCTTTTTCACGACGGTCTAACGATTCTCGGCCCCTGTTGCGGCATCTCCGGAAGCATGAACAGCGGCACAGGCTTTCTGCAGGCAGGGCAAAAGAACATGACGGCCCGGACTGCGCCGATCTGAATCGGGCGAAATTGCGGCATCAAAGGCTCGGCATTGCAGTGTGGACAAACCGGCAATCCCGGCGTGTCTGGAACTTCTCCGACGAGCGAACCGTCTTCGGTTTTCGTCAGCGGTTCTGATTCTTGTTTCGGCTTCTCGTCTTCGCTCACTTGATCTCCCTTTCAGTCAACTGCCAGGTCTTGCGCTTTCCGCGCGGGCCCTTCTTCGCCCATCCGTGCAAAAGAATTCTCCCGCCAGATTCCAAGAAAGTATAAGTCCGATATTCATCGCGGATTTTCGCTTCTCGTTCTGCGAGATGACCCATCGTCGTGCATTGCACGAGAGCGATGCCAAAATCAGGCTCGCAGACGAGTAAATCCCCGAACCCGAACACGTCTATTCGCCGCATGGTGTAGTGATTGAACTTCTCGACATGCGCGACGATGAAACCCTGCTTCTCGAAATACCTTTTCGATCTGGCTGTCGTCGTTACCATTTCCAAATCCTGTCTCCAGCGGCGCGCTGAAATTGCCGAACACAATACGCTATCCGGTTGCGGCGTTTCAACTGGTAAAGCAGGCCGATCCTCCGAATCTCGGCCCACGGAGTTACTTGCATGGCGCCTCTTTGACGTGCCAGTGGCCGAGCTTGCAGCGATAGACCGATCCCTCTGGACGTTTCAAAGCGCGCGCGGTTTCAGATGCTAAGACTTTGGAGATATATATACTTCCAATACATAAAGAATATAACCCGTAGTCGTCGGAACGAGGCTTATCTGTGGAAATCTGGCTTATCTGTTGACCTGTTTGGACTTGTGCTTGTGCAAAACTCCGCTTTGCCCTGTGCATGACTGTGTAAAGCCTCCTTTTTCCGATGCCTTCGAGAGAGTGATCGTCCGAGTTTTCAACAGAATCCACAGCCGTGCACATAGTTTTCAACAGAGTTTTGCACAAGGCTTTTGGCTCACAATTCTTCTTCAGTTTCCGCTTCCTCGCCCGCTTTCGTGATCCTGACTTTGACACTTTCTTCCTCGTTGACGATGACAATCGAGACGCCATTGTGATCGTAGCTCGTCTTTTTGTTTCGGTGCATCGCGACGAGAAGGTCGTTCTTGAGTTCGACTTCTTGTTTGCCGATCGCTTGCCGCTTATCGCGGAGTTTCGCATATTTTTCTGCGAGAGATTCAAGTTCCTCGATAGCGGGATCTTCTGCGCCCGGCAGACGCCGCTGTTTTGGTGGAGCGAGCTTCTTTTCTTTCTTTGCTTTCGTCACTGATTTTCCCCCTCGTTTTTAGAATGGTAGCTGCAACGTCTCTGCTGGCCCTTTGTAAACTGGTGTTTTGTCCGGTTTGGGTCTGTGTGCTTGGGTCGTCTGGATGTCAATAGTCTTCGATCCGAACGGCTCGCGGTAGTACGGCGGCGGCGCGACTGTCCACTTGCCCAGGTCGATGTAGAGTTCTTCGCCTTCGCCGTTGTTATCGATGACGCCGAACGTCTCTGCATCGACCAGCGAGATTGTAAAGAGTTCGCCGTCTACCATGTGATGAACTTCTTCCACTTGCCAAGTCTTGAGAACCGGCAAGACACGGACATCGAAGCCCA
>Ga0209166_10000852_pt1 | contig 28747 bp, 25 predicted proteins | sample Coa_R1_3_FD_187151 | JGI IMG/M metagenome (GOLD analysis project Ga0209166, IMG submission 187151) | Surface soil microbial communities from Centralia Pennsylvania, which are recovering from an underground coalmine fire - Coalmine... | ecosystem: Environmental > Terrestrial > Soil >...
TAGCGGATCGGTTCGGCGAAGAGAAAGCGCGCGCGTTGTTTGTGGAGAATCCAGGGGCGGCGTTTGAAGGACGCGACTTGCCGCATGTTCCCGAGGTCGAAGAGCCCGTGGCGCAACCGAAGCGAAGACGGTTCTTTTTCTTCTGAGCCTGCATTCAGATGTTGAACAGAGCGCAGAGGGCACGATCAGCGTGTACGAGTCAGCGGCAGGCCCGCCCAGGCATTCATGATCCCGAGGACTTCGCGGACAACGTCGAGAGCGTCACCGGAACTGCGCCACCAATGGCGCGGGTCAAAGGGATCGTCTGCGGCGGCGCGAACTATAGCGCGGCATTCTCCAGGAGCAAGCTTTCGCCAAAGCAACCGCGCACGGCGCGTATGGGGCTTGCTGGTGACCAAAATGACAGAACAGTCTTTTTCTGGCTCGAGCGCTTTACTAATCACGCGGACTTCGTCGGCTGTGTTGACGATCGGTGTTTCCAAAACGTGAATGGCGTTTGCCGGGACTCCTGCGTGAATCAAAACGCGGGTGCTGTAAACCTCTTCTCCTTCGAAGCGAATTCCCATGGCATTCAAGGATTCTCCGGGTTCAGAAGTGCGAGTGAGCCAAACCTCCGGCGCATAACCCTGGCGATAAAGCTTGGCCGCTTCCAGGGCGCGGACCGGCATTCTTCCGCTGAGGACGGCAATAGCGCGTGCTTGACCCAGGGGATCTTCCACGACGAGCCACCGCCCTACACCGAAAAGTGCAAGCAGCACCAGGGCCAGGAAGCCACAAGCGATGGCGGCAAAAACAAATCTGCGTCGGTTTCGCGGCCCGACAACAGTGGCAGTGGAGTCTGGGGAATTAGTCATAGGAAACTTGCGCATGCTATCCCGTCGCGAAATCGTGGTCAATTAGCGAGGCTCTAGGTAAACTGTCAGTTTGCATTTTCAAGGAGGATGCATGCGAGCGGTGGTCACTGGAGGAGCGGGTTTCCTGGGATCGCATTTGTGCGACCGCCTGATTGCGGAAGGCTGGGATGTGCTGTCACTGGACAATCTGGTCACTGGAGTGGACAGCAACGTCGCGCACCTGATGAAACACCCCAAGTTTCGGATACTGCGGGCGGATGTTTCGAACTATATCGATGTGCCCGGGCCGGTGGACTACGTGCTTCATTTTGCGTCTCCCGCGAGCCCGGTGGACTACCTGAAGATGCCCATTCCCACACTGAAGGTTGGCGCGCTTGGAACGCACAACGCGCTGGGCCTGGCGAAAGCAAAGAATGCCAAATTTTTTCTTGCGTCCACCAGCGAGTGTTACGGCGACCCGGAAGTCTCTCCCCAGAACGAAGAATACTGGGGTCATGTGAATCCGATCGGCCCGCGCGGAGTTTATGATGAAGCGAAGCGGTTTGCCGAAGCGATGACGATGGCATATCACCGATATCACAATGTGGACACGCGCATCGTGCGAATCTTTAACACGTATGGGCCGCGCATGCGATTGAACGACGGCCGGGCGCTGCCGAATTTCGTTTTTCAGGCGTTGAGCGGCATGTCGCTGACGGTTTATGGAGACGGTAAGCAGACGAGGAGTTTCTGTTATGTATCGGACCTGATCGAGGGCATTTACAAGCTGATGATGTCTGACGAGCATTTGCCGACAAACATAGGGAATCCGCAGGAGATCACGCTTCTTGATTTTGCCGAGCGCATCCGGAAATTCTTCGACAATCCTCCGCCGATTGTCTTCAAGCCGCTGCCACAAGATGATCCGAAGCGCCGCTGCCCGGACATTAGCAAGGCGAAGCGCGTTCTCAAGTGGGAGCCTAAAGTGGGTTTGGAGGAAGGGCTGAAACTCACGCTGGAATATTTCAGAGACGCTTTTAAGAAGAATTAGGAATGCCTTGCTTTGATCGGTTGAGATACTTCGGCCGAAAAATGTGCGACCTCAGGAGGACACCCGCAGGGCTCCGGCGGACGTGGTGGGGTTGGCCTGCCCCAGCCAATAAAGGCTATTCTCTGCCGAAGGAATAATACTCGAAGCCCATTTTGCGCATTTCCTGAGGTATGTAGAGATTTCTTCCGTCAATCACCAACTTGCGCGCCATGGAGTTGCCCGCGCGCTCCCAATCCAGTTTGCGGAAAGAATCCCATTCGGTGCAGATGAGGGCGGCGTCCGCATCGCGCAACGCTTCGTACGGGTCCTCATGATAGTGAAGTTGCGGAAAAAGCGCTTTGGTTCTCGACATGGCCTCCGGATCCGTAGCGTGAACGATGGCGCCTTCTTCAATGAGGCCCTTGACGACTTCCAAGGCCGGGGCGAAGCGAATGTCGTCGGTATTGGCTTTGAAGGCGAGCCCAAGGACCGCGATCCGCTTGCCTTTGACTACCCAGAGCGCCTGGTGAATCTTGTCGAAGAGACGCGCGATGCGCTGTTTGTTGACGCGTTCGGCGGCCTTTAAGATGTCGAAATCCACGCCGACTTTGGCAGCCAGGTAAATAAAGGCCTGCACGTCCTTGGGAAAACAGAAACCGCCATAGCCCAAGCCGGCTTTGAGAAACTGGGCGCCGATGCGCGGATCGAGGCCCATCGCGCGAGTCACTTCCTCAACATTCGCGCCAAGCTTCTCGCACAAGTCGGCGATCACATTGGCGTAGCTGATCTTGAGCGCCAGAAAAGAATTGGAAGCGTGCTTGATGAGCTCCGCGCTACTGATGGTGGTAACGAGGAACTCGGCTTTCTGGGCCGGAGGGCAGGTTCCGTTATGCACCGGGCAACGAAAACTCTTGTCGAGAATGGGCCGGTAAATCTCCCGAAGTTCCGCGGCAGAAGAGGGATCTTCCACGCCTACGACGATGCGGTCGGGATGAAAGAAATCTCCCACAGCGGTTCCCTCGCGAAGAAACTCCGGATTGGAAGCCACGCGGAATCTGATGTTGCTGTTGCGAGAATACGCGGCGAGGGCGCGGCTTAGCTCGATGCCTGTGCGGGCGGGAACCGTGCTTTTCTCGATTACCAGCTTGGGAGTTTTTGCTTCCGCGGCGATTTGGCGAGCTACGTGATCGATGGCGGAGAGATCGGCATCACCGGATTCCTTAGGAGGTGTGCCGACGCAAATGAATATGGCGTCTCCTGCGCGAATGGCCTCACCGGCGTCCGCGGTGTAGGAAATGTGCCCGGCTTTGCGCGCGGAGGTAAGAATTTGCTCCAGGTGCTCTTCATAGATGGGCACGCCGCCCGCGTTCAGCTTGGCAATACGCTCTTTATCTATGTCCGTGCAAACGACGTCATGACCTGCTTCCGCGAGGCAAGCCCCGGTGACCAGACCGACGTATCCACATCCGATGACAGAAAGACGCAAAGGGAAACCTCCCCGAGTTGGAGCTTAACAGGTAGCAACCTGTGTGTTTAGACGCTAGTTGGTATTGTACCGAAGCAAAGGGAAGAAAAAAGGCGTTCGTGGCTTCCAATTGCCCAACTAACCGATATTGGGCACCGGTAAAGTTTCTTAATTCCCTAACTTTTCTTTCCCATTAGCAGACCTCGGAGCCCGAGCAGCAGAAGCCGCGGCTGGCGCCTGACCAGGTTCCAGAGCAAGCGAGTGGACTCATCGCGATGAATCTCGCCCAGCGATTCACGGGCAGAAACATCGAGCAGATCCACCAATTGGGAATAGTCCTTCTGCTGAAAATGATGCAAGGCGCGGCGGATCATCCAGTGCGTGCCCAATTCGCGCCGCAATGCGGATAGTTCCCTGCCGGCCCCTTTTCTTAGAAGCGCCTGCGCGACCCCCATCGCGCCACGGAAACCCGTCACAATGCCACCGACGGTGGACACCTTGACTTGTGCCGCAGCGTCACCCACCAGAAAAACTTCTCCGTTGCCAATTTGCCGACGTACGGGTACCCAGCGCCGATAAACCGGAATGCGCGCGCCCTGCCATTCCAGCGATTCCAATTTTTTCTTTACGAGAAAATTCTCGAAGCAACGTTTTGTGTCGCCGCCATGCTCGCCAATGACGCCGAGCGCGGCACGATCCGGGGATTCGGGAATCAGCCAATAAAAATAAGGAGTATCGTCTGGAATGAACCAGACGCGCGTAGTATCCGGCGGACAATCCTTGGGAAGCCGGACGATGGCTTGCACGAGCGGAACGGTTTCAACAGGAGGCCAGCCGGCCGCGCGGGCGACACGGCTCGCAGCACCGTCCGCGCCGACAACGCTGTCAGCGTGCAACTCTTCCCGATTCCCTCTGGTTTTGATTTCCAGGCGCAAGCCACGTTCATTCGGCCCTACACCGAGAAAACGAGTGTCAAAGGAGAAGGAAGTTCCCGCTTGTTGGGCTTCTTGCGCGAGGGAGGCAATTAAACGCGAGCGTTCGATAATCAGATCCGGCTTTTTGAGGGCGATCTGCGCAGAGCGGCCGTCGGTAAAGAGTTCAAAGCGGCGGATTTCGTTGATGACGCTGTCTTGTGCCACAGCTGCCATCTGGGTGCGGAAATGATCGGTGACAATTAGTGTGCGTGAGGTGGGCTCAAGCTGAGGTTTGGATTCCAAGACACGGACAGGTCGCCCACCCCGGGCTACGCCGGCGGCGGTGAAAAGTCCGGCGGCAGAAGCCCCTACGATAACCACTTCGCTGGAGTGACGGCTGTTCCCTGGCTGCGTCTTGCTATCTTTCATAGTCCTGTGATTTCCAATAAGGCACAATCCCTTTGCTGCTAAGAGAGACCACGCCAGAATTTGGATTTAGCCTTCCGCCCGACCCGTGCGGGACCTCTAACGGAAATGGGTGGGAGGGGCATTGTAAGTATACAGAAGCGCCCCGTGAGGGCAAAGAAAGACGTAGGTTAGGTAAAGTCGCGGAATCTCCCTGGCGTGACTCGCTTTAAGAAGAGGTTTTTCGCTCCTGGCGTTCATAGGGCGCGCGCTCGAGAAAAGCAACGCCCACCAAGACAATGCAGAGAACTACGGTTGCGAGAGCTAAGGCGCCGGGTATGGAGAGGTAGCCCACGAACACTGCCGCGCCACCTCCTATCGCGCCAAGAAGATAAAGTGTGACCACAGCCCCGCGATGGCCGAGCCCAAGGTTGGACAACCGGTGCGCGGCATGGTCCTTGCCGGGTGTTGCAAAGGGCAGCAACCCGCGGCGCGCGCGAGAGATCGTGACCAACGTCGTATCAAAAATGGCCACTCCCAAAATCAATACGGGCGCCAGCAAAGAAGAAAGATGTGCGGCATTTGCTATGCGCAGCTTGAGGCCCAAGGTGGCCATCAGGAAGCCCAAAAACATGGCGCCGCCGTCGCCCATGAAAATCTTGGCGGGCTTAAAGTTCCAGCGCAGAAAACCGGTGGCCGCTCCGAGAACCGCCGCCGCGAGGACGGTGACAAGCGTCTGCCCGTTCAGGTACGCAAGAAGTGCGAAGAACACGGAGGCCATGGCCGCGACACCCGCGCACAAGCCGTCCATGTGATCGAGAATGCTGAACGAAGCGGTAATGCCAACTACCCAAAGAACGGTAAGGGCAGAGTCCAGGACTTCGCCGCTGCGCCCTCCAAGCAACACGCTGAAAACCTGAGCGCGAATTCCGCTGAGAAGTAAAATTCCTGCCGCCACAGGCATACCAACGAATAATTTCACCTGATGATGAAGGAGCCCGCGGTCGTCAAGAATGCCGACGGCGGCGACAAGTGTCGCGCCGATCAGGATACCGGCAATTTGCATTCGCGTCGGCCCCTGAAAAGCCAGCAAAACGGCAATTACGACCGCGGCATACATGGCCAGGCCCCCCAAGAGAGGAATCGGCGCCTGATGTACTTTTCGCGGGCCGGGGAGGTCCACCATGCCGACGCGCAAAGCGAAGGCACGTACAGGAACGACCAACATCATGGAAGCGAACAGAGCAATGAAGAAAGCGAGCAGGCCTGCGGCCATGCAACCCCATTTCATACGGAGAAACAAGTTCCGCCCAGACTGGTACGAGGGGCAACTTCCGTAATTCTTGCCGGGTTTGGGTCCGGCTCCCAAGTCAGGAACTTGAAATGGCTGCCCCCACGGAGCGCAAACACGATACCGCGATTTTTGTCGCGCGGCAATGCCAGAAAAACTGTTTTGCTTAATTCGTTTCGATGATGCCGAATACAACTGTCTGAAATCCAATGAAGGGCGTTCCTGGGTGGGGTGTTGTCCTGCTTTGACCTTTAGTGCACCGTTAGATGCTCGAAGACTTCCAAATATTTTTGAAGTTCCCCGGCTCGGTCAAAGGAAGGCGCCGCGTTGCGTGCCGCTTCTCCCATGGCTCTTAGTTTCGGCACGTCCGCCATAAGAGCGCGAATTACGTTGACGAGCTCAGCGGGTTTGCCCGGATCGGCGCCCACGGCGAAGCCTAGCTTCGCGCCCAGCGAAACGACGTCCGTTTCCTTTGGGGCTACCGCAACGATGGGCTTTCCCGCGGCGAGGATTCCGTACATTTTGCTAGGTACCACTACGCCTTCGAGCCCGCGCTTTACCGTGACGATGTGCGCATCCGCAGCGGCCAGAACCGAAGGGATTTTGTTCGAAGGAAAATAATCGAGGAAGCGAATGTTTTCGGCTCCCGCCGCCGAACTTTCCAGTTGCGCACGCAACGCGCCACCGCCTACGAAGACCATGCCGACACCGTCGTTTGCAAGTTTGCGGGCCGCGGTAATCAAGGTATTCCAAGCACCGTAAAATCCCAGATTGCCGGCGTGCAGCAGAACGAACGAGAAACTGCCCCGAATCGCGCGGACGATCTCCGGATCAGTTGAAGGCAGAGGCTCTGTGCGTTTGGGAAGCTCTGCTCCATCGCGAATGACCACAACGCGGGAAGGTTCCACTCCTTTTGCAATGATTCGCGCGCGCATATCTTCGCCGAGAACGATGACACACTTGGCGCGTCGCAAAGCCCAGCGGTGCATTCTTTCCCAAAGGCGCGTGAGCAGCCCACGCGGCATAATGTCGCCGCCTACGGCCATGTCAGGATACAGGTCACGGATGTTGTAGGCGTAGGGCTTTCGTTTCAGCATGGCCACAAAGGCGCCCACGATTCCCTGGAAAGGCGGGTCCGTCATGGCGAGAACGACGTCGCAATCGAGGAAGAGGGCGCGCGGAACGGCAAGACAGACGTAGCTCAGGTAATTCATCAGGCGCTTTTTCATGTTGAAGCGCGGGAAAGCGGTCGAGCCAGCGCGAATGATTCGGACGAGGCCGGCGTTTTCCGTTTGAAACGGGCGCCAGGGACGCCGCTCCGTTGGATCGTACGACGGCCGCCCGCAAAGCACCGTGACGTGGTGATGAACGCAAATGGCGTCGACGACGGTCCGCGCTATTTTTGCGGTCGCCGAAGTGTCCGGCGGATAGTAAAGATTCAGCAGCAGGATCTTCATTCGAACCAAAGTCGCATCAAGTCAATTCACCGCCCTCTGGTGATGAGAAAATCGCCGAGGACCAGAGCATCCATCTGTGTCCGCTGGAAGCAGTCAATCGCTTCTTCCGGGCGGCAGACAATCGGCTCGTTGTCGTTGAAGGAAGTGTTCAACACAACGGGGACGCCGGTGAGATCGCGAAACGCGGAGATGAGCGCATGATATCGAGGATTCGCCTCTCGGGTGACGGTTTGCAGGCGGCCGGTGCCGTCCACGTGTGTGGGTGCGGGAATTCTGTCGCGCCTTTCTGGGCGAACGGCATAAGCCAGCGTCATAAACGGCGAAGGATGCGATTTTTCGAAATAGTCGGAGGTGGCTTCTTCGAGAATCGAAGGGGCAAACGGCCGGAAGATTTCGCGGTGTTTAATGCGCTGGTTCAGAACGTCTTTCATTTCCGAGCGACGAGGGTCGGCCACGATGCTGCGATTCCCTAGCGCGCGCGGGCCCCATTCTGCCCTTCCCTGAAACCAACCGAGGATTTTGCCATCGGCGATGATGGCTGCCGCGCGACGCATCAGTTCTTGTTCGTCGAGCTCGGAGATGACGCAGCCCTTTTGTGCAAGGCCATTCGAATCGACAGCGCGGCGAATTTCTTCAAACGAGTACTCCGGGCCCCAGTAAGCATGGTCCATCACAAACGACCGAGACTTGCCAAGAATCTGGTGCCACACAAAGAAGGCGGCTCCGACGGAAAGCCCGCCGTCTCCGGCCGCGGGATGAACGTAAACCTGCTCGAAGGGCGTCGCATCAAAAATTTTTCCATTGGCTACGCAGTTGAATGCCACGCCTCCCGCCAGGCAAACGGCTTTCATTCTCGTTCGGTCCGCGAGTTTCTTCAGCATGCCGAGGTAGACTTCTTCGAGCCTCGCCTGAAGCGAAGCCGCCAAGTTGCGATGGCGTTGCTCCAGCGCCTGGTCCGGCGAGCGCGCCGGGCCGAGGCGCCTTTCCATTCTTTCTGAGAATAATTTGCCTAGCGTGGGCGTCTTATCCGCCTCAGCCCAGGACATCTCCGGTCCCGTGCGATGGTGAGAAAAGTAGTCCAGTCCCAGCCGGAACCCGTTTCGGCTGGAGCCATTTTCGAAGCGTACGATCTCCCGGAATGATTCCAATTGTTCGGGCTGTCCATAGGCCGCCAGACCCATGACTTTGTACTCGTCGCCGAATTTCAAAAAACCGAGATATTGCGTGACCGCGCTGTAGAAAAGCCCCAAAGAGTGAGGAAACGCGATGGCGCCTTCAATTTTCATGCGACTGCCGCTGCCCACTCCCCACATGGTGCTGGCAAAATCACCGAGACCGTCGGCGGAGAGCAGCGCCGCGCGATCGAAGGGTGAACAGTAAAAGCTGCTCGCCAGATGCGCCTGATGATGTTCGACGCGATGAAACTTTGCGCGGATTTTCTTGGGGTCTGCGTCGAACGCCTGAGCCAAAGCCTCAGGAATGCCTTGGAATTTCACGAGGACCTTGGCGCGTTCGCGCGCAAAGGAAGGCATGCGCAGCGCATAGAAAATCTTGGTCGCCAGCCGCGCGTAAGGATTTCGTGGCACGGCGACGTGATCGATTTCGTTCAGCGTCAGACCAGCCGCTTTCAGGCAATAGCGAATCGCTTGCGCCGGGAATCCGGCCGCATATTTGACGCGGTTGAAGCGCTCCTCTTCCACGGCCGCAATCAGCCGGCCATCGCACACAATCGCCGCGGAAGCGTTTCCGTGATACGCATTGATCCCAAGGATATTCATCGAATGATTTGTAAGTTTACCCCAGCGGGCTCATTCATGCGGCAAGATGACGGCGGCACCATTCGTTCAGCACATACAAGGACCAGGGCCGGGACCATGTGGTTCTACCTGCGAGGAAATCCTTCCAAACATTTTGCACTCCGCCGGGCCGCAACACTGGCGTCAATGCGGCAGCAGGATTCGCGAAACTGACCTCAAGGTTTTTTTGGAATGGCCCGCGGAGCCATTCTTCCCACGGTAGTGTAAACGTGCGCTTTTTCTGCTCCAGAATTTCTCCCGGCAGCAAGTCACGAATCGCTTCCACGAGCAGCGCTTTCTGCGCTCCTGGCCGGCGCCGCGCCGCATCGGGCAAAGCCCAGACAAATTCCGCCAGCGGGGTGTCCAGCATCGGAACGCGTACCTCGAGCGACTGCGCCATACTCACGGAGTCCGTGTCACGCAACAGCGTGCTGGCCATGTAACTGCGCATCTCCAGCCACGAGATACCCGCTACGGGTCCCAGCTTGCGCGCTTCGTCGGCGGCCCTTTGCAGCCAGCCGAGCCACGTCGGCTCGAGCGTCACGCCGTCGGGCCCGATGGTGCTTGGGCGGAATCGCGGCTCGATAATCTGCTCCAGCCTTCTTGGCGGAAACAGCGTGCGCGTGAAAAAATACGGATGCGGGAGAGCGTCGGGCGAGATCCAAGCTGCAACCGCCTTGCGCCCTGCATCCGGCGAACCGCCGCTTCCAGCTAGCGCGGCAACAAGCGGTTTTGTCAATTCCCTTAGGACTGCAGGCACAAACCAGGCGGTGCGAATCAGTCTAGCCACTCGCGGAGTGTCCCCAAACGTTGGGTATCCGGCAAAAAGCTCATCGCCCCCAAGTCCGGAAAGCGCCACTTTAAGGCCGACTCTCCTTGCGGCCCATGAGACAAAATAAGTGTTCACCGCGTCCATCGTCGGCTGGTCCAGCGCGGCAATGGCTTCGTCGAGGCGATCCACCACGGCTTCGCCATTCAGCGGCACTTCGGTGTGTTTGGTCCGGCAATGTTGCGCAATCACCCGCGCTGCGGATCCCTCATCAAAGGTGGTACCCGGAAACGTGAGCGTGAAACTCTGAATTCCGTCTTGCGCTTTTGCAGCCAGCGCGGCAATGGCTCCTGAATCCAGCCCGCTTGAAAGGAACAATCCCACGGGAACATCCGCGATCAGATGCGCTTTAACGGCATCTTCGAGCACCGGCCGCAGCTTCCTGGCCGCCGACGCAAAGTCGCGCGGCTTTCTCGTGTCGCGTGCTGCAGGAGAAAGTGCTGGATCCCACCATTGCCTCGCGCGCGGAACCCGGCGGCGCTCCGGAACATGCAACAGCATGCGGTGGCCCGGGGGCAGGCTGAACACGCCTTCGACCAGCGTCACCGGCTCGCTCACGCTGCCAAATAAGAGGTAAGAGGTTAGCGCATCCCCCGAAAGGGTTTTTGGCACCGCGCCGGCTGCAAGAAGTGCCCGCACTTCCGAGGCGAAGGCAAATCCTTGCGGCGTTTGGGTGTAATAAAGGGGTTTAATCCCCAGAGGATCCCGCGCCAGAAAAAGAATTGGCGCCGTAGCATAACGCTCGCGCAAATCCAAGAGCGCAAACGCAAACATTCCGCGCAGCTCATTGAGCGCGTCTTCACCCCATTCTTCCCAAGCGTGGACCAGAATTTCTGTGTCAGATTGAGTGGCAAAGCGATGCCCGCAGAGGATCAGCCGCTCGCGCAAATCGCGGTAGCCATACAACTCGCCGTTAAAGACGACCGCGACGTCTTTGGTTTCGTTCCAGATGGGCTGGTGGCCGCCGGACAGGTCGATAATGCTCAGCCGGCGCATGCCCAGAGCAAGCCCCGGAGCGCGGGCTTCGCCAAAGAGGAATCCTTCTTCATCCGGGCCGCGGTGGCGCATCGCCGCGGACATGGCCTTTACTCGCACTTCCGCCTCAGCATTACGCGAAGTGAAGGCGACTCCGCAGATCCCGCACACGCTATTCTTTGATCTCCGGCGTCGAGAAGAAGGCCATGCTCGCCCGCATCAGTTTTTCCCGAAAGTGGAAGCGGTGAATTCGCAGCATGCTATCGGCGTACCACGCTAGCGCTTGCCGCACCAATAGCAAAAAGATTGTGGCTACAGCAGCAAGCACAAGATAGAAGTACGACACGCGTTCCAACAGCAGGCTCCAATCCACCGCTTCTTCCCATCCTGGATAAATGGCGTCGAAGATTCGTCGCATATGGAATCCCTGGAAAGGCAGCCGCGACAGGCGCACGTGCGCAACGTTTTCGTAGCTGTACTCAGGCGGATAACCTGGAATTTTGCTTGTGGCTTGTTGGAAGATCGCGGGATCTTGCAATTCTTTCCGCGTTAAAAAGCGCCCTTGCGCATCCTTCATGATCACGCGGTAGGTGGGGTCAACCACAATCCAGCGTTGGTCAATCAAGACTTCAGCCACCACATGCTTGGTGGTGCGGTCTGGCGATAAGAGCAGGAGCCTGCGTACCTGAAGGTCGGAAGCTCGCGCAAGATTCAGGAAAGCATTCGTTGCGGTGCCACAAACCTTCAGCAACTGCGCGTAATTTAGAGTGGTTTCCGGATCACGAGTCGCCAGCGTCGCGGGATTGTCGGCGATGCCGCGCGATGGCTCCGCGCGCATCCAATCCAGAATCGCTTGCACCTTGCGTTCGGGAGGCAGGAAATTGGGGACAATGGCGTCCGAGTATCCGTCGAGATAACGTCGGACCGAGAACTCCCGGACTCCCGTGTAAGCCAAGGCAAAGAGAGACACAGCCAAGAGTAGGTTGCAACTCCACCATACCGCGCGAAAAAAGGGATGCTTTGGTTTGGGCACCGGAACCTATTCTACTTGTTGGAATTCTCCCGATGTTCTCTTGCGAGAGACAAACCTTACGTACAAGGACTCCATTTCGCCGACAGGACCTTCCCATCCCAACTCCTTCGTGACTTTAGCGCATCCGTACTGGAGATGTCTACGAAGTTTGTCGTCTGTCAAAATACGCGCAAGCGCCTCTGCCAGTTCGCGCCCGTCGTGCTTTACCACCAGCCCTGCATCGTTAGCCAGCAGCGGCGCGATTCCACATTGTTCGGTCACAATGACCGGCGTGCCCGCCGAGACCGCTTCTGCGGCCGTGTTTCCGAAGTTTTCGTTCTGTGACGGAAGCACAAAAACGTCGGCGTCCCGGTAAGCCGCCCACTTGTCCTGGCCAAACAACGGTCCCGTAAATAGAACGTCCGCTCTCACGCCCAGTTGATCCGCTATTTGCTCTAGCTGCGCCTTCATCCGCCCCTCGTCGGGTCCGGCAAAAACCAATTTTATTCCTTCCGATTGCTTCTTCACTTCGGCAAAAGCCCGCAGTAACAACTCTGGACTTTTCTTCACTGATAGACGTCCCAGGAAGAGCACAAGTTTCGTGCTCTGTGGAATTCTGAAATTCTTGTGAAAAGCTCGGGGAGCCGGCCACGATTCCGGTGCTTCCACTCCGTTTCTCCGTATGACGATCTTCTCTTTCGGGATTCTCCCGGACGCCAGCTCTTCGATCTCTTGCTCCGAAGTGGCCACAATGGCGCTTGCTCCTTGGAGCATCGCGCTTCCCCATAAGCGGTGGTAAATGCGTTTCAGCCTCAGGTTTCGCACAATCGGCACGAACATTCCGATGGGCTCGACGACGTAGGGGATTGCGAGCTTGCGGCAACCCGCCGCCACTGCGGGACCTAGGAAGTCGTACAAACCAAAGATATGCGCGACGTCGAAATCCCCCAGCCGCCTTCGGCAGAAACGCTTGACCGAAGGGTTCCAGCTCACTTGCCGATAATGCAGCCAGGTCGGCAGGTAAATTGCCTCGACCTTGTTTTCTTTGCGCCGCCAGCCGAAGGGCGTCCGTTCGACCGTGTTTTTCTCTCTAGCGTCTGCCGCGCGTTTGTCCAATCCCCAATCTGCCGTAAGCACAGTTACCTGATGTCCTTTTCGCGCCAGGCCCTCGGCAAGCGCCCGCACTTTCACGGGCGGCCCACCGAATTCCAGAAATGGCGCGTAGGTCTCCGTGACGTTCAGGATTCGCATTGATCGCGCAGGATTTTTTTTAGAGCTTTCACAAAATTCTGGAAGCGGTATTCGTGGTCCACGGTTTGGCGCCCGCGCGCGCCCATTTCCCTGGCGTGTTGCGGGTCCGCAAGCAGCGTTTGCAAGGCTATGGCTAACTGGATGGGATCCCCATGCGGCACCAAATAGCCGGTAACGCCATCCTGAATCAGTTCCGGCGCTCCTCCGTGCGTCCCTCCAATTACGGGCTTGCCGCACGCCATGGCCTCCAGGTACACCAGGCCAAATCCTTCTCCCCGGCTGGGCAAAGCAAAAACCTCGCAGGCCTTGTAGCACGCCGCCAATTCTTCATTGCTCATCCCGCTAAGGAAGTGCACGTGGCGCTCGACGCCATTCTTCTCCGCAAAATCTTCCAGCCAGGCCCGGTCGTCCCCTGAGCCCGCGAGGACCAACTGCAACTCCGGCCACGTTGTCAGCAACCGCGGCAGTGCCGTGATCAAAGTGTCCATTCCTTTGTATCGTTCCGCTGCAACCCACCGGCCGGTTGTTAAGATGACCCGCCCGTTTGGAAATTCTTTCGGCGGCTTCGATGCCGTGTTGGCGAGCATGGCCTCGAACTGCGGGTCCAGCGCCCAAGGCAGCACGCGAATTCGTTCGCGCGCCACTTCTTGTTGTGAAGCCACCTGTTCTGCCGTGTCGCGGCTTGGCGCCAGGACGAGATTTGCCCGCCGCAGCGCGGCCCGCCGCAAGAAACCCAGAGGCTCCCACACTTCCACGCCATGGGTGCAGACAATACTCTTTATCTTCGGCGCCACGACGCGCATCGCCTGCACCACAGGCGCAAGATTCGGGTGCCCTGCCAACACCATCTTCGCGTCGCGCTTCGCCGCGCGCAGCGCCGTCGTCGCAAAGCGAACTTTGGCCTTCTGGCAACCGGTAAACACAAATTCCCGTCCGCCAACGGTGGTGCGGTGCAATTCTGGGGAATCGTTCAAGCTGAGCAGCCGACAATCCCATCCGCGGCTGGAAGCAAACTCGGTCAGCACCGCCGCCAAATGGCGCCCCACGCGCTGCACGCCGCCGGGTGCATCCAATTCCGGGAAGAGGCCTATAACCACGCGCTGAGTCTGCCAACTAGCGCGCCTATTGGCAAGGCAAGTCTTGGGCAAGGTACGCGACGGTAAGGGGCTGAGGCCCGGACTTGAAGCGCTATCCTCGATGATTTCTTAGCAAAGGAACCAGGTCTGTCAGCCGGTCAAGGTAAACATCTGCGGGATAGGCTGCGCGATCGTGCGTGCCGAATCCGTAATTCACCGCTGCCGCAAGTGTCCCAGCGTTTCGTGCCGTTTGCACATCTACTTCGGAATCACCCACTATGAGGGCCTCAGCGGGAGCAGTGTTAAATTCTTCAAGAATCCTCATCGCGCCCAACGGATCCGGCTTCTTTGTTTCAAAACTGTTTCCGCCATAGACTGTGCGGAAATATTTCGCCAGGCCCAATCCTTCCAGGATCCTCCCGCTCGCTCGCACTGGCTTATTGGTCAGCACGGCCATGGGGAAGTTGCGCAGTTCTTCCAGGGCCTCAGCCACCCCCGGATACGCGCATGTCGAATCCAGCTTGTGCTCGTCATAATGCGCCAGAAAAAACTTCAGCGCTCGCTCACACTCCTCTTCCGTAGCATCATTTCCCAGCGCTCGCGCTACCAGCCGCGGCGCTCCATGCCCGATGTAGCTGGAAACCGTGTCTTCGTGGAGCGGCTCGCGCCCTGTCTCCATCAGCATCGCGTTGACCGAGCGAATTAGATCCTGCTTTGAATCAATCAGCGTGCCATCCAGGTCAAAAATCAGCGAACAAACCGAAGAAAGTTTGGCAGCCGTCATAAACCACTATCTTAATACGCCGATGCGCAGGCGCCACTTGTTGCCGCGAACTCCGGCGCAACTCGCGAAGAAGTTTCAGCATCCAATACGCGCCCCGAAAACGGTCATGGATACGCCCGGCGAAGCGGCTTTCTTGACTTCATTTCAAAGGCATTCTAAACTACGGAGTTTTTAGATGGCCCCAAATAGCACGCAGAGGGGCGGGACTTACATGGACAAGAAAAGACTCGATTACTACAAGAAAAAACTGCTGGCGCGGCGCGAAGAGCTGACAAAAACCATCGCACGCACTCAAGAAGAAGGAAGAACGGCGGACGAAGACCCCACCGTGGACCTGGCGGACAAAGCGGCCAACTCCTACACCAAGGAGTTTCTCTTTGGCATGACCAACACTGACCGGTCCCTGTTGAACCTGATTGACGCCGCTCTCAAGCGCATCCAGGAAGAAGAATATGGGGTCTGCGCCAACTGCCAGGAAGAGATGCAGCAGAAGCGCCTGGAAGCCGTTCCCTGGGCCAAGCACTGCATCGCATGCCAAGAGAAAATGGAACAGGGCTTGTTGTAGGCGCTCTGTCTAACCTTCCGCCACGTTTCAAAATCTTTTGGTTACTGTAGCGTAATTTCCCTCTTCAATTAGCAAGGGGAAAAGTATACATTCACTTTCTGTGGCGAAAGCGCGCAGATCCAATACACTCTTCTCGGCTCAAAATCCTTCGAGCAAGAAGGGAGCCCTTCGCGAAGGTCTGCGCTCCTGGCTCGCGGCAGCGAGCGACGCGCTGGTCAGCGTAGTTTTTCCCGCTGATTGCCGCATTTGCAATGAACTGCTCGTAGATTCCCGGCGCGTGCCCATCTGCCCGAAATGTCTCGCTTCTTTCGCCCGGATCTTCGCGTCTACTATTTGCGAGATTTGTGGTTATCCTCTCTTTGGATTGCAGCAGAAAGAAAGGCAGCCGCAACTCTGTCCCGCTTGCCAAAACAAGACCTATGGCTTTGATTGCGCGCGCAGCTTCGCAATCTATCAAGGACCGCTGGTTCGGGCGATTCTCCTGCTGAAGTTCAAGCAAATCGAGCCTCTGGGCCAGTGGTTTGCGGAGAGGCTTTCTGAACTAGTGGCAAGCGAGCGCGACAAGCTTGCGGCCGATGTCGTCGTGCCAGTGCCGCTCCACCGCCAGCGCGAGCGAGAGCGTGGATACAATCAGGCGGCCCTGATTTCCAAGCCTCTCGCGAAGCGCCTGCACTTGCCTCATAAAGCCCTTCTGCTCATGCGCACAAAAGCCCGACCCGACAAGCGCATCCTCACTCTCGAAGAACGCTGGGAGTCCGTACGTGGCGCTTTTGCCACGCGTCCGGGCAGCCAAGTTGACAATCTTCGCGTCCTACTGGTAGATGATGTATTGACCACCGGAGCGACCTTGGATGCCTGCGCGCGAGCCTTACGCGAGGCGGGCGCAAAGTCCGTAGTGGGGCTTACAGTGGCACGCGCAATAAGAAATCCACTCCCAAGCTCCGTGGAATGGTAGAATAGTTAAGAAGCTCTATGGGACCAAACCGGCACATGGCGGCCGATTCCCGGGGGGCTCATACCCCCGATGCGGCTCGCGCGGCTGCGCCCGGTTCCGAAACTCCCGCTGGCAGTAGAACCCACAACTCGATCTCGCGCCGGGCATCGTTGATGCAGGAACCTGTATTGGTTCTGAATGCCACTTACGAGCCCATCAACGTAACCGCCGTGCGCCGCGCGATGGTCCTGATGCTGAAAGGCGTGGCGCAGGCTGAAGAATTACATAGCGCAGAGGTGCACTCCGCCGCCCACGCTCACCAGGTTCCGTCCGTGATCCGCTTGCTGGCCTATAGGCACATTCCTCAGCAGAGCCGCGCGCTTTCTCGCAAGAATATTTTGCTGCGCGACCGCAACACCTGCCAGTTTTGCGGACGCGTGTTTCCCAGTTCCGAATTAACTCTGGATCACGTATTGCCGCGTTCCCGCGGAGGCCGCTCTTCCTGGGAGAATTTGGTTGCCTGCTGCTACCGTTGCAATAACACGAAGGGGGATCGCACTCCCGAAGAGGCTGGGCTGAAGCTGGCTCGCAAGCCCCGCCCTTTCACGTTGCATACTTCCCGCCAGCTCATGCGCCTGATCGGCCACAGAGACGATCGTTGGCGCAAATACTTGTTTTATTGAGATTTTCCCCTACTAAATCGGTTTTTCCAGAACTTTTTTGGGCACCGAGGAAACCTTTTTCGCTCTCGTACATCTAATTATACAAAACCACTTCGAGGACACACCCCGGGAAGCGGTTAGGGCTTGCCCCTAACCGCTTCTCTCCTTTTCCAGACAGGTTTCTCGCTTTCAAGTTTTTCCCTCATTTGCCCGATTCCGGAAAACTATCGACTGCCTCTTCTTCGCTTGGGAATTCAGGGAAAACCCTGAATAGCTGGGTAATCTTCAGCACCTCTTCTACTTTCGCTGACAGGCCTACCACTTTCATCTCGCCGCCCTTTTTCACCACCGAAACGTAGCTTCGAGCCAATTCCCCGATTCCCGAACTGTCCAGATAATCCAAGGCCCCTAGGTTCAACACGATGTTCTTGCGGCCTTCTTTCAAGAGCCTCGAGATGGCGTCACGCAGGGCGCTAACTTCGAACGATGTCAGCCGCCCGGCGACATCCAGTACCGAAACCGCACCTTTCTTACGAATAGAAATCGTGAATGTTCCACTCTGCAACGCGTGTCCTCTCCGGCGGGGGGCAAGATTGTACTCCGACACTGCGGAGCAATTAAGAAACTTCTTCCCGGGGTGGAGGCTCGGGACATTCTTGGACGATCGAGCAAGAATGTCATTGCCGAATGACCACGCGCAGGCCGCGCCTCCAACTTTCCGCTAATCCCACTCGAACGACTTCGAGTTCCGGCGACAGAAATTTCAGAAGTTCATCCGTCGAAGGGTGGAAACGCAGCGCCGGCGCTACAAGATATACGAGCGGAGGGATCTGCTGCAGTTCGACGCCGGGAAAATAACCATAGCGCGAAATCTCTCCCCGTTCCAGATGCTTCTTCACACGCAGCCAGTAATCCGCGGCTTGCAGCGGCAGTTGAATGTGCTCGCTCGCTTTCAACTCGATGATCGCCAACCTGCCAAAGCGTGTAACCGTCAGCAAATCAAGGATCCCATGCTCGCCTGCAGAACTGGCGAAGACCTGCGAATACACAAATCGCGCATCAAGCATAGCGTCCACGCGCGTTACGTCCCCCCGCACCAGGCTCTCCAACCAACGCTCTGGCTGTGCCCGATAAAGAGCGTGCCGTGTGTCCGCCGTCAGCGGGTGGCGGTACCGCGCTAGACCTTGCAGAAGTTGCTTCAAGTCCGGCTGCGAAGTTGTCATCAATTCGCGGCGGCATTCGCTGATTCCAAAATAAACTCGTCCGTCGTCCCAGCGGGCAAATGGCAGGCCCCTGAACCGAAGCCACACTTCTCGTGTTTGTACTGCCGCATGCAAGCTGATCGAGTCAGGCTCCGTGGCAATAATCGAATCCAAATCCTGCCTGGCGCGTTGCACCAGGGCTTCCGATTCACGGGCGGGAACCAGCCATGTATCCACATTGCCCGCACTTCTCGGATCAATTTTTTCAAGTATGTTGAGCATTGGCTCATGCTCGTACAAATCTATAGCCAGGCGCGTGTCGAGTGCGCCCAAGCGATGGGCCACCGTCCGCGCGCTGTTTTTGGGAAGAATGACGCGAAGTCCCGCGATTGTTCCGCCGGCGTGGGAGTGGCGTGCGCGGCTCAGCCAGACCAATGCAAAAGTAAGGCAGTTGTCGATAGTGTCTGAGGATTCGCCGGACGGCACCGCCAGAACGGCGTATCGAAGTGAACCCCGGCGAAGCAAACCCCGAGCATAGTTTCCGGACAGAGAATGTTCGAGGTCCGCGGAAATCGTAAGGGATTCGACGGTATCGTCGGGAAACTGCTCGGCCAGAAGGGCCCGGAGCTGCTCACGGAATTCTTCGCGCGACAATTGCCGCTCTTCGCGCTCGAATTCCGGGCGCACCAATTCCAGCCGGTCCGGCTTGGCACGCCCGAACCGCTCCACGGCCAGAACCAAGCGCTGTTCGGAGTGCTCGGCAATAGCCAACACCCTGCGCGTTACGTTGAATCGTTCCGCCCAAAGATGCAGAAGGGGCTTATCGCCATCTCCCCGAACTTCCCAGGACAGGCCGCCAGCGAACGACGTGCGGACGCCATTCTCGTGCAAATCCACGAGTCCGGCAGCCAGAAACTCTTTCAGGCTCGCTTCGAGTTCGGCCGCGAGGCTCACGGGCCTATTATAACTAAATGACGTACCTTGCAAATACCTGGGGATGAAGAATTGTGCACGCTGCCGGAAACCTACCTGCCAACCACTAGTCGCTGGACCAGAGGTTCGGGCAAGTGGGCCGCACGCATTCGTTTTTGCACCGCTTGGATGTCGTAGGACACACGCCAGAATTGCACCACGTTGTGATCGAGATCGGCGATGGCAAAAGCCGCGCGCGGGTCTCCGTCGCGTGGCTGCCCAATTGAACCGGGATTCAATAAATAACGCCTTGCCGGCTCCACCCGCAGGGCGGCATAGGATTCCGCCGTGCGCGGCCGAATCTGGAGCACCTCAAGTTGCGAATCCCGATACGAAAAGCCGCCTTGACGATGCGTATGGCCAAAAAACGTGACCAGCGCATTTGAATCGAGCAGCCCATCAAGCGCCTGCTCCGGCGTGAATACATACTCATCTTCGTCCTGGAGCGCGCCATGAACAAGCACGACCCCGTCCGTCTCCAGCGGCCCCTTTGGCAAAGCGGAGAGCCACGCCATGTGTTCTGCTTTGAGTTCGGTTCGCGTCCAATCCACCGCCGCCTTCGCCACCGGATTGAAATCTTCGGTGGCCATTAGGCCGGTCACCGCCTTGTCATGATTCCCTCGAATCGTCTTCGTGCCCATTTCGCGCAATTTTGCCGTGACGTAATTCGGATCCGGGCCGTAGCCAACCACATCACCCAGGCACACGGAAGAGTCCCAGTTGTCCTTCGCGGCATCGAGGACGGCGTCCAGCGCAATGCCATTGGAGTGCAAATCGCTCAGAATCAGAATCCGCATTCGTGGTCCCTGAAAAAAATGACCTAGAGTATAGATGAACAAGCTAGCTAATGCACGAAGCGATGAAACTTAGGACGAAGAAAAAACGCAACAGGTCGCTTTGCAAGAGATCGCCCGTTGTTTTCCGCCTTTTTAGATGAAGTTTATTCTTTGAAACCGAAAAAGGATTATTTCTTGAGGGAAAAACAATCATTCCAGCAGCAATTTCCTGCATCTTCGCAAGATTTTATTGCGGCGAAGCGAAACATTCCCCGCTGCCATTTCGTCTATACAGGCGCAGCTCCTTATCGGGCTGCTCAAGGCGAGATTCAAAAAACCCCGCGGTGGCAGCCGCGGGGTCATGACACGCAGTTTTTCCGGCCGTTAGTCCAGGAAGAAGAGGTGTCTTCACGGGGAGCCTACTCGTCCGCCGCTTGCGTGTCAACTCCATCTTGCCTCGGCAGCTTGCTATCGACTGACTCGATCCTGTTCGAAAGGAATTGACACGCATGAGAAACAACTCACTTTTCCGCTGCGTGGCCCTGCTCGCCGCCATCGCGCTGGCAGTGCCCGTTTTCGCCAAGCCTTTTTCCAAGAATATCAACCTCGCTCAAACCGCCAAGCTCGGTAAGGCCGAGCTGCAAGCCGGCGAGTATCGCCTGCTGATCGACGGCAACAAAGCCACCGTGCAGAAGGGCGGCAAAGTGGTTGCCGAATCCGAAGGGCGCTGGGAAGACCGTAGCGCCAAATCCAGCTACGACTCCCTGCTCATCACGGAGAATGGCCAGGTCAAGGAAGTTCGTTTTTCCGGCCAGTCTCGCGTCTTCGTCTTCAGCGAGTAAGGAATCCTTCTTAATTCTCTTACCAGCGGCGAGAGGGAGGCTGCAGCCCGTCGCGGCCTCCTACTCGCTCCCCGGTTTCGAGAATCTCCTCCCTGCCAATTTCCATTTTGCTCCGAGTGCGGCCCCGGGCATTCCCTCCCTTGGGGAAGTTCCCATCTGCTGATCACTTTCTCACTGAATTCTTTCCTTCGTCAGCGAATCAGCATGCAATCCCCGTAGCTATAGAATCGGTAGTCGGCCTCAACCGCATGACGGTAGGCGGCAAGGACATTTTCGCGGCCCGCAAAAGCGCAAACCAGCGCCAGCAAGGTGGAACGGGGCAAATGAAAATTCGTCAGCAGGCCGCTCACGGCGCGAAAACGAAATCCCGGCGTGATAAACAGTTTTGCTTCGGCCTTTCCCGCGGTGACAATGTCTGAAAGGCCCGCTTCGGGCGAGCGCAGTGACGCGTCTTCCAACGCGCGCACGACCGTCGTCCCAATGGCGAGAACCGGGCGCCCCTCTGACTTCGCGGCATTGATCCGTTCAGCGGCTTCACTTGGAATTTCGTAAGATTCCGAATGCATCACGTGGCCTTCCAGCGTTTCCCCGTGCACAGGCTGAAACGTCCCGAGGCCTACCTCCAGCGTAAGCTCGCAAATCTCCGCTCCACGCGCGCGTATTCGTTTCAGGATTTCCGCGGAAAAGTGCAGACCCGCCGTGGGGGCAGCAATCGCTCCGGGATTCTTCGCAAACACCGTTTGATAGCGCTCGCGATCCGCCGTTTCGTCCGCGCGTTCGATGTACGGCGGCAGCGGCACGTGGCCAAGCCGCTCTAGATGTTCGTTCATCGCCCTCTGGTCATGAGACACGAACCGCAGCGTCCGTAGGCCGAAATCTCCGCGCGCGATGATTTCCGCTTCTAGCTCTCCGTCGCCAAAAAGAACGCGCTCGCCCAAGTGCATCTTTCGTCCCGGCCGAACCAAGGCCTCCCACGTGTCACCCTCGACTTTGCGGGTTAGCAAGATTTCGACTTTTCCAGCTAAGTGTTCTGCCCGCGTGGACCGCGAGGGCCTTTGCGAGCGCACGCCGACACGCCGCCCAAAGAGCCGCGCTGGGATTACGCGGGCGTTATTGAAGACGAGCAACTCGTTACCGCCAAGGAGTTCCGGGAATTCCGCGAAATGCCGATCCTCGAACTTGCCCGACGAGCGATTCAGAAGCAGGAGGCGCGAGGCGTCACGGCGGTCCAGGGGCCGCTGCGCAATCTGCTCCGCAGGCAGGTGGTAGTCCAGCTCGTCCAGGCGCATGAACAGCGATAGTCTAGCAAGAACGCCCCACCGAATTGCGAAGCAGAGTCGCCACCGCAATTCTCAAGGGGTTGTTTGGGTGCGTCCTGAAAGCTCTCGAGTCCCCACTTTGCTGGGCAAAGTAGTTCATTCTGACGACTAGCTTGCGCTGTAAGCTAGCTTACGAGTTGGCCGCTTCTGGGGGGGGCTCCACGAGGCTTGCCTCTCAGCCCGCAGCGTTTGCAGCCGACATCCAGGATCAAAACTAATCGTATACTGTTGTATTTAAATGACTTGAATAAACAATAGGAACCCTAAGAAAAAACTGACAGCAATGCGCTCATATTATATTATCTCTATGCAATCACCTATGGAGGTGCTTACAACTATGAGAACGATAGCTCGATGGGAACCCTTTCGCGGCGTTTCCACCCTGCAGGACCAGATCAATCGCCTGTTTAACGACGCTTTTGAGCGTTCAGGTGAAGAGTCTAACCTCAGCGCGTGGGCGCCGGCCGTCGACATCTACGAGAACGAGCACGAACTCGTGGTGAAGGCGGATCTCCCCGATGTCGATCCCAAGGATTTGGACATCCGCGTGGAGAACAACATCCTCACCATTCGCGGTGAGCGCAAGTTCGAGAAGAAAGTGAACGAAGAGAACTACCTGCGCGTCGAGCGCGCGTATGGATCCTTCGCTCGCAGCTTCACGCTTGCGAATACCGTGAATACCGACGCGATCAAGGCCGATTATCAAAACGGCGTGCTGACGCTGACGATTCCCAAGCGCGAGGAAGCGAAGCCGAAGCAGGTCAAGGTGAGCGTGAACGCTCCGGCCGTGGCCGCGGCTGCCTCCGGCAGGTAAGGGGGCGCAGCGAAAAGGGTGCAAGAGTAGTACGCAAGCTGTAAGAATAGGGGGGCTGGCCGGCGCGCCAGCCCCTTTTTGCCAACGCAGTAGAAATTGAGGGTTCCATGTTGCGATTTGAAAAGATGACCGTGAAGGCGCAGGAGGCCGTCCAAAGCGCCCAGGAAGTAGCCGCCCGGCACGAGAATCAGCAGATTGAGCCGATGCACCTGCTGGCCGCGCTCGTGGCGCAAGCGGATGGCGTCGTGCCTCCTTTGCTCGCGCGCCTTGGTATCCACACCGAGGCGCTCACCCACGAAATCGAACGCGAGATCGCGCGTCTCCCCAAAGTGCAGGGCTTCGCCCAGCAGCACATGGGTGGTCCGCTCAACGACGTCCTCGAGCAAGCATTCAAGGAGGCCGATAGTTTCAAAGATGAATTTGTCTCCACCGAACATCTTTTTTTGGCGATTGCCAAACGCGATCGCGACCCTGCCGGCCAATTGTTGAAGAAGCAGGGAGCTTCGCACGAGGCGATTTTGCAGGCCTTGGCTGGTGTTCGAGGAAACCAGCGCGTCACGTCTCAAAACCCGGAGGCCACGTACGCGGCGCTGGAGAAATATGCTCGCGACCTGACGGAACTGGCGCGAAAGCAGAAACTTGACCCGGTTATTGGCCGTGATGAAGAGATTCGCCGCGTGATGCAAATCCTGGCGCGGCGCACCAAAAACAACCCGGTGCTGATCGGCGAACCGGGCGTGGGCAAGACGGCCATCGTCGAAGGCCTCGCGCAGCGCATCATTTCCGGTGACGTTCCGGACGTACTCAAAACAAAACGCATCGTGGCGCTGGATCTTGCCGCGCTCGTGGCTGGAGCAAAATTCCGCGGCGAATTTGAAGACCGCCTGAAAGCCGTTCTCAAGGAAATCACCGAGGCCGAAGGGCAGATCATTCTGTTCATCGATGAGCTGCATACGCTGGTCGGCGCGGGCGCGGCGGAAGGCGCGATGGACGCTTCCAATATGCTCAAGCCAGCCCTAGCCCGCGGTGAACTGCGCGCCATCGGCGCCACTACGCTCAACGAATATAAAAAACACATCGAAAAGGATCCGGCACTGGAACGCCGCTTCCAGCCGGTGCTGGTTTCGGAACCCACCGTGGAAGACACGATTGCGATTCTTCGCGGCTTAAAGGAGCGCTATGAAGTGCACCACGGCGTGCGCATCAAGGACTCCGCCATCATCGCCGCGGCCACGCTCTCCAACCGCTACATTTCGGACCGTTTTCTGCCGGACAAGGCCATCGACCTAATCGACGAGTCCGCAGCCAGCCTGCGCATGCAGATCGATTCTTTGCCTGTGGAGATTGACGAAATCGAGCGCCGCATCCTGCAACTCGAAATCGAACGCCAGGCGCTGCTGAAGGAATCCGACGCGCATTCCAAGGAGCGGCGCACTCAGATTGAAAAGGAACTTGCCAAGCTGAAGGAAGAGTCGAGCGCCAAGAAAGCGCGGTGGCAAAACGAGAAGGAAGCCATTGGCAAAATCCGCAAACTGAAAGAGCAGATCGAGCAGCTCAAGGCGGAGGCGGAGCGGTATGAACGCGCCGGCGAACTGGCCAAGGTGGCGGAAATCCGCTATGGGAAGATTTCCGCCGCAGAACGCGACCTGCAACAAGCACAGCAGCGATTTGCCTCCGTCCAAAAAGACGCGCCTATGCTCAAGGAAGAAGTAGAAGAGGAAGACATCGCGAAGCTCGTCAGCAAGTGGACGGGGATACCTGCGGGCCGTTTGCTCGAAGGCGAAGCCCAAAAGCTCGTGCACATGGAAGAACGCCTTCGGCAGCGCGTGGTCGGCCAAGACGACGCTCTTGCGCGTGTAGCCAACGCCGTGCGCCGTAGCCGCGCGGGGCTCTCCGACACCAAGCGCCCCCTTGGCTCTTTCATTTTTCTTGGGCCTACCGGCGTGGGAAAAACGGAACTGGCGCGGGCCCTGGCGGAATTTCTGTTCGACGACGAAAAGCTGATGATTCGCATTGACATGAGCGAGTACATGGAGAAGCACAGCGTTTCGCGGCTCATCGGCGCGCCGCCGGGCTACGTCGGCTACGAAGAGGGCGGACAGCTTACCGAGCAGGTCCGGCGTCATTTGTACTCGGTGATACTTTTTGACGAAATCGAGAAAGCGCACCCGGACGTGTTCAATGTTTTGTTGCAGATTCTCGAGGATGGCCGACTTACCGACGGCAAAGGCCGCACCGTGGATTTTCGGAACACCGTTTTGGTGATGACCAGCAACGTAGGCTCCAGCGCCATTTCGGAATTGGCGGGCAAGGATCCGGAGCGCGCACGAAAAGAGGCCATGGAGGCATTGCGCGGGTCGTTCCGGCCGGAATTCATCAACCGCATTGATGAGATTGTGATCTTCAATCCGCTCGGAAAAGAGCAGTTGGGCAAAATCGTTGGCCTGCTCATGAAGAACGTAGAGAAGCTGCTCGCGGAACGGCAGATTACTCTGGAACTGAAACCGGCTGCGGAAGAATTGCTCTTGCGCGAAGGATACGACCCGGCTTATGGTGCGCGCCCGCTTCGCCGCACAATCCAGCGATTGATTCAGGATCCGCTGGCCTTGCAGATTCTCGAAGGCAAGGCGCTGCCGGGCGATCACATAATCGTCGATCGCGACGGCCAGAAAGATGCAATGCGCTTCGAGCGGAAGCTCGCGAAACAACCCGCAGCCGCGGCGCGTATCTAATCTAGAGGGGAGAAGTGTGGCAGGAGAAGTCCAATTGGCTCCCAACGGTTGAGGTCGACACTTCGTGCGCGAACGGCGCCCGGGTAGAATAGATAGACCGTAGAATAGAAGGAAACTATGAGAGTCTTTCGCACAGCGTTCTTGCTGGTAGCTCTTACACTCTTGTTGATGCTGATCGGCCAGTATTTCGGTGGCCGCAACGGCATGACCCTTGCGCTTGGATTCGCCGTGGTCATGAACGCTTTTGCTTACTTCTTTTCGGACAAGATCGCGTTGATGTCCAGCGGGGCTAAACCGGTAACGCGCGAACAGTTGCCGCGCCTGTATGCCGTGATGGAACGCCTGGCCGCGAAAGCAAACTTGCCCGTCCCGAAGCTTTATGTCGTTCCTGAGGCTGCGCCAAACGCCTTTGCCACAGGAAGAAATCCTCGCCACGCCTCGGTGGCAGTAACTCAGGGACTGCTCGAACTGATGAGTGACGACGAGCTTGAAGGCGTCATTGCTCACGAACTTTCCCATGTTCGAAACTACGACATCCTGATCAGTTCGATCGCCGCAACGGTAGCCGGAGCGATTTTCCATCTCTCTACCATGGGCCGCTGGGCCATGATTTTTGGAGGATACGGAGGGGACCGCAACGACCGCGACGGGGGCGGAATCACGGCGATTCTGATGCTCATCCTGGCGCCCATCGCCGCGATGCTCTTGCAGCTGGGTCTCTCCCGGCAGCGGGAATATTCGGCGGACGAAACGGGCGCCCGGGTGGTTGGGAATCCCTACGGCCTGATCAGCGCCCTCGAAAAACTAGGCGCATACAACAAACGCATCCCTACAACCGCGATTGCGCCTTCGACTTCCTCGCTTTGCATCGTCAGGCCATTATTTGGCAGGGGAACTGGTTCTTCGCTGTTTAGTACCCATCCGCCGCTCGCAGACAGAATTGCAAGGCTTCGCGAGATGACCATCGTTCCACAAAGGTAAGCTTGCACTCTTCGTCGAATCAGTGCTCATTTTGTGCATCCGGGGTGTAATCTTTTCAAAATCGAACTGTCTTCTGGGACTCATTCCACGAGGCGATAGTAGTGTAAGTTATTTCTTGTCAATACGTTACGCTCCCATCTACTTGACCGTCGCTTTTTGGCGTTGCAAGTGCACTGACTGTCTGTGCCTAACTCGTCGCTTCGGGGGATTAGGGGCCAGGGTAATGAGCTGCCGCGATACAATTCATTTGATTTGCTGGTATTTAGAGGGGCGCCTGTCATCGGTCGTGGAGGCCGAGATTAAGCGTCACCTTGAAGGCTGCTCCGACTGCCGCCTCGTGCTGGAGGCTGCAGTGAATACCCTCGACTGCTACTTCAACCCTGAGCGCAATCAAGCGACGGCTGACGCGTTCCGCGCAGCCTAGTCTATCTCCCTTGTAAACTCTTCGATTCACAGCCCTTGTAGCATTCTCTTCTCAAGCACCTCTTCCACAGAATGCTCGCGAAATCCAAGAGTTCTGACGAGTTTGAGCGCCTTCTACGTACTCGGGTAAGGTTTACACGTACTAGTACGTCTAGAATTTAACCTTGCGCACCCTCTTCATCAGCCATCCCCTTGATTTTGCGTAAGTTAGCTAGTACTAGTAACAACTGGCCCATTTGGTGCCGCAGGTGCTCGTTTCCAAAATCACCAGGCAAAGTCGCCTAAAGGAGAGACGAACGTTATATGAGCGAATTCCAAGAGTTTTCCCACACAACTACTTCCGGGACGCCTCGTTGGGTCGGGTTGGCGCTGGGCGTTTTGAGTGGCCTTTCTCTGATCGGGTTAGGACTCGGCTGGAGCGCGCTGAATCAGGCCAAGAATCTTGAACAAACGACGGTAGCCTCGAAGCAGGCCAGCGAAGCGCTAAGCCAGCGTCTGGCCAAAGAAGACGAAATTAATCAACAACTGCAGAGCGACCTGAAGGTCATTGCGGACAAGCTGAACGTAACCCAAGGAGAACTGATCACCGCGCGCAAACAGACCAAGAACGCTACGAGCGCCGTGGACAAGAAGGTTGACACGCTAGCTACTTCCATGAAGGCCGAACTAGCCACCAAGGCGAGCGCGGATGACCTGACCAAGCTGAACGGCGACGTCACTGGAGTCAAAGGTGACCTCGACGCCACCAAGAACAGCATCCAGATGGCGCGCAGCGAAATGGGCACACTGATCGCCCGTAACCACGACGAAATCGATCAGCTTCGCCGCACCGGCCAGCGCGACTATTTTGAATTCACCGTGCAGCGCAAGGGCGGAGCCACCAAAGTGGGGGGCATTCAGTTGGTGTTGAAAGACACGAACACGCGGAAGAACCAGTACACCATGAACGTTCTGGCGGACGACAACAGCTTTGAGAAGAAGAACCGTTCGGTCAATGAGCCCATTTTCTTCTACACGGGGGGCAGCCGCTCAGCGCTGGAACTCGTGGTCAACAAAGTCACCAAATCCACCGCTACGGGCTATCTGAGCATGCCCAAGGGCGCGACAACCGCTTCGGCGAGCGCCGCGACTTCAGGCCAGTAAGTCGTAATTCGAGAAAGCAGCCGCCGATCCTTAGGAGTGGGGCCAAGCAGGGAGGATTCCAGAAGAATCCTCCCTCTCTTTTTTTGGACTCATCTGGGCCCATACGGGAATAAAGATAGGGTCCAGAACGGTTTAGGGGTGACGTCAAGCTGCTTGTGTAAAAAGGTTGAGGGTGTGGTTTTTCCAGTCCTCGTTGAAGCGGCTGAAAATGGCATAGATAATCCGATCGACGCTCTCCACGTTGGTGAACACGACCATCGGTCG
>Ga0209166_10000854_pt1 | contig 28661 bp, 20 predicted proteins | sample Coa_R1_3_FD_187151 | JGI IMG/M metagenome (GOLD analysis project Ga0209166, IMG submission 187151) | Surface soil microbial communities from Centralia Pennsylvania, which are recovering from an underground coalmine fire - Coalmine... | ecosystem: Environmental > Terrestrial > Soil >...
ACTGTATCTCGCAGTTAGTGTCGCCCCTCCGGGGCTCGAACTTTGTTTTCCAGCTTCCCAGCGCTTCCGCGCTGGGCTAACTCATTCCGCGCCCTCCGGCGCTAGAACGTTGCAAAAACGAGATACAGCAAGACCTAAAAAGGTTCTAATATCGTGCCGCTCAGATCGTATGCAGGTATTTGACTAAATCGTCGATTTCCTTGTCGCTCAGTCTCTGGTCAAAGGCCGGCATGATCCCGCGGCCTTCAATGATGGTTTTGCGTACCTGTTCATCGGTGGCTGCTTCGCCACTGGGCAAATTCTTGGCATGGAATAATCCATTTAATTTAGGCGGCTGCTTGCGCAAATTGAGGTTGGCGCCTTCGTGACACTCCTGGCAGTGGAGCTGATAAAGCTCGTGGCCGCGTCCGCCGGCATCGCTCGAAGCAGCGCCGCTTTGAGAACAGCCGGTGGTCCATAGCAATAGCGCAAAGAGCGCAAGTGAAATTGAAGTAAGTTTCAGGCCCGTCATCATCAGTTAGACTTTTCCTTTGCTGTGCTTGTTATTGCGCTTGCTGTCGGTGTCTGAGGTGATCTTCTGGGCGACATCGTGCAATGCTGCCAGGGCATCACCGGTTTTCCATTCGTTGCCTTCCCAGCTCTTGGCAACATTTCCATCAGGGCCAAGCAGCACCGTGCTCATGCTATGCACGATCTGATTGTCCTGCTGGAAATATTCAAGGCCGAAAGCTTGGGCGAGCTTGCCCAGGTCCGCCGGTGAGGTAGACGCAAATTCCCAGTGATCGAAGCCGGATGCATTGTTATCCATGTAAGCGAGGCCATATTTCTTGAGCACAGGCGCGGTATCGTAACTGGGGTCGAGGCTGATGCTCAGAAGATGGGTTTTCTTATAGTCATCGGGATTTTTCGCCAGCTCATCGTGAATGAAGGCAAACTGGCTGCTGATGCGCGGACAGAAGGTAGGCTGCGGGCAACGAGTATAGATAAAAGTCACCAGCACGGCCTTGCCTTTGAGTTGATTGATGTGGAGCGTCTTGCCGTCCTGGTTGGTGAGCGGCACGTCGGGGATGGAGTCGCCCGGCGACAGCAGGCGCGGCGCCAAAGCGGCTTTTATTGGCCCCTGCGGCCCATTGGTGATCACCACATCGTCAAGCCAGTAGTCGCTGCCATCTTTGGGAACCACCACGTCAGCTTCGATTGCGTCGCCGGGCTGAAGTCCCTGGACGGCGTTGGAATCCGGAACTTTATAGGTCATCGTCATGGCCGGCATGAAGTTCGGGATGGCGTCGTGCTTGACCTCGACTTCGTTGGTGGCGACTGTTTTGCTGATGACCTGCCCGCTCAGATGGTAGCGCTTGGCGGATTTCCCGCAGCCGCTGATAAAAACTGCCGCGCCTGCGACCACGCACCAGAACATTTGCGCCTTGCGATTGTTGATCTGCATATAAATTTTCTCTCCTAGCTGGAACTGTGGCTATGCCAACCAGTCTGTTGGGAATCAACCTTCCTCCCAGCAAAGTAATTTGGAAATTGATTGAAATCTAAGCTAACAGATTAAACAGGAAGTGCCGGAGGGCCACGTTTCAGGATTGAGTGTCTTGCCGGGAGGAAAGGAAGGGGATACGTATAAGTTTGATCCAGAGTGTGCTGCACGTTCTTGGCATGAAGCGTAATTGCAGCCACTGGTCCGTATGTCGGTGCAATGCCGGTGAAAGCCGGCGCGAATGCATAAGGACAGTGTTCAGAAATTTTAGGTCCATAGGGAAAAGTGCGAGTTAACGTCACATCGCCTGATCCCACACAAAGATGTTTGCCGTATCTCTTGCAGCAAGCAGCCAGGCCGGCCTGCATCGCTCCAGCAGGCAGCAATGGGAGCAGCAACATGGTGCTGAAGCCCAGCAGCAACAGATGGGCAACAAGCGGCCTCACCCCGCTTCGGCTGGGACCGCCGGTGGCAGTGCGACAACGCGCATCTGAAGCAGATATTCGCATCTCTAAATTATTTTGCCGCAGAAGAAAGCTGTTCTGCAGTTTCCGCGGCCAGAGCGCCTTCCTGATCGGCGCGCCAGGCAATCAGCAAAGCGATCGCAATCAATAATACGTCTCTGACAACATCGAACCAGCTCACCTGGGTGTCGCCCAGGCCGCAACCGCAGGCAATCCCCAGTCCGCGAGCAATTGCACTCACCATTGCCCCTGTAAACAACGCGAGCAAGGCTGCCGCAGCAATCGCAGCCTGCCTGACGAAATACCCGAAAATCAGGGTGATTGCGATGCCGGCCTCAAGAGCAATGAACAGAAGCCCGCTCCAGGGAACGAGAGCGCCGGAGATGATCTGATAGTCCTTAATTGATTGCAAGAGCTTCCCGGCATGAATCGCATGCCACACCGACGTATATAAAAACAATGCGCCGAACAGAATACGGACCGGCAGAATCGCGCGGTCAAGAATTGAAAGCACCTTCGATGGCATTATGCTTGATCTCCCGGAAGGCTACCTGATTCCAATACCGCATTGGGCAATGCGGGAGCGGAGAATTGCGCAACCGGCTCCCCGTGCGAGAATTTTCCCAGTATGTCACGGAAGGTATTCTCATCCAACTCGCCTGTTTTAATGGTGCGCACAATCCCCTTCTCGTCAATCAGCATGAGGAAGGGCACGCCGGTCACACCCAGGTCGCGCGACAGATCCATGGCCCCGGTATAAATGTGGTCGCCCTCGCCGGTCATATCAGCCAATGGCTTGGTTGTATCCACGGGAAACACCGAAGCGAATACCGGTTCGATGGAGGGATAGTCATTCTCGATTTGGTGCAGCAGCTTGAGCTCTTTCTGGCAATGAGGGCATACCGGGCTGACAATAATGAATAGTGTCTTATGCCCGCGCAACGCGATTTCGTTCAACGTGTTACCGTTCAGACCGGTAAGAAGGAAATCGGGCAGGCGCTCGCCAACCTTCACCGAACCGTTGCCGGCGACTGGAATCGATGACCTGGGGGCGCGAGTATCTTTTGGAGTCTCCGTCTGCGAAGACCCCGGATTGCCCGCCTGAGCGGGATTTCCCTTAGCCGGTTTTTCGCCTTGCGATGAAGACTGCGAGGAGGCTTCCGGTGGCGATTTCAGCTCACTAGCTCCCCCGGAACTTGGGGTAGCCGGCTCAGGCGCAGCCTGAGTGGACGCGGCGGAAGCAGAACCGGCCGGCGTGGAAGACGCAGTCTTGCCGAACAACTCACCACGCAGATTGTAAGTAGCCAGGGATACGATCACAAGATAGCTCAACACCGCCACAAATGTTCTTAGCTTTGCCAGATTCATAGATACCTTGTCTGTTTGGGCTTCAGCCCCTTATGGCATATTAGCTGCTGCGCAAGCCTGTGGGCAAGGCGTATAGAGCATATCAGGCGGGCCTCTCACCACAGAGATACAGAGACAGACAGGAGCCGTAGCGCCATAACTAATTACTGGCAACCGGCAACTGGCAACTGCTTTAGGTAAAATAAGAGCACACGTTATTCGAAAATGCGCATCGTCATCAAAATTGGCAGCAGTGTGATTGCGCCCAAGGGCCGCATTGATACCAACCAGCTTCGCAACCTGGTAGATCAATTCGATCTGGCACGCCACGAATATCTCATCGTAAGCTCCGGCGCCATCGCCTCGGGAATGTCGCGCCTGGCTCTTGCCGAGCGGCCTAGTGGGGTGCCGCTCATGCAGGCATGCGCCGCCGTCGGCCAGAGCCTGTTGATGCACACGTACGAACAATTATTTTTCGGCAAAAAGATTGTGGCTCAACTGCTGCTCTCTAACGATGACTTCACTTCGCCGGTAAAGTACAAGAACCTGCAAAATGCGTTGCGCCGGCTGCTCAAGCTTGGGGTGGTGCCGATCGTGAACGAAAATGACAGCGTCTCGGTCCGTGAGCTCGAACTTGTAGCCGCCTTTGGCGACAATGACGAGCTCAGTGCCCTGCTGGCCACCGCAGTGCAGGCAGACTGGCTGCTGATGCTCACCGACGTAGAAGGTTTTTATGTGCCCAACGGACGCAAAGGCCAGCGGCTGTTGCGAACTGTACAAAAGCTCACTCCCGAGATGGAAGCCTTATGCAATGGACGCAGCGATCTCGGCACCGGCGGCATGCGCTCCAAGCTACGCGCAGCAAAGGTGGCCAGCGAAAATGGCGTGCACGTAGCTATTGTGAACGGCAGTAATCCTGGGGCCATAGCGAAGGCGATCGCGCGTAAAATTGGGACGTACTTCCCGCCGCGGCAGAAGGTGAAGTGATATGGCAACTTCGGTCCATAACGCGCTCTCAACCCAGGAGAAGCTGCTCCGGGCACGGGAGGCTGCTTCCAAGACAGCCCAGCTCTCGACTGCGAAAAAGAATTCATTGCTGGAGAAAATGGCACAGGCCGTTGAGTCTGAGCACAAAAGCATTCTGAGCGCGAACCAGGAAGATCTCGACAGCAGCAGCCTGGAAGGCGCCATGCGCGACCGCCTTGTGCTGACGCCGAAGAGAATTGCCGAGATGGCCCAGGCGCTGCGCGATATCGCAAAGCTTGCCGATCCCGTCGGCCAGACTATCAAAGAGTGGACTCGCCCTAACGGCTTGCATATTCGCAAAGTGCGGGTTCCCCTGGGCGTAATTGGGATCATTTATGAATCGCGCCCGAATGTCACCGTAGATACCGTCGCGCTTACCATCAAAACCGGGAATGCCATTGTGCTGCGCGGCGGAAAAGAAGCGGTGCACAGCAATCAGCGCCTGGTAGAAATTTTGAGCAGCGTGCCTGGAGTGCCGGAAGGAGCTATTGAACTGCTGGATTCGAGTTCACGCGCTTCTGTGCAGGAGTTGATTCAAGCCAGAGGTTTTGTAGATGTCATCATTCCACGCGGTGGGCAGCAGTTGATTGACTACGTCATCGAGAATGCCACGGTTCCGGTGATTGAGACCGGAGCAGGGAACTGCCACATCTTCGTGGATGAATCCGCCGACCTGCAGATGGCCGACAGCATCGTGATCAACGCCAAGGTGCAGCGTCCTTCGGTATGCAATGCCGCAGAAAAACTTCTAATCCACCAGAATATTGCTGCCGAATATCTCCCCCGCATTGTGGGCAAGCTCTTGGAGCGCGGCGTGGAAGTGCGCGGCGACGAGCAAACCCGCAAACTGGCGGGCGCAGAAAAAGTGCGTGCAGCAGAAGCAAAGGACTGGACGGAAGAATATCTGCGGCTGTGCATCGCGATCAAAGTCGTCGCCGATGTGGATGAGGCTATTGCCCACATTAATCACTATTCCACCCGGCACTCGGATGCCATCGTAACCGCCGACGAAAAACGCGCCCACCATTTCATGCGCCTGGTAGATTCCGCCGCCGTACTCTGGAATGCCTCCACCCGCTTCGTCGATGGCGGCGAATTCGGCTTCGGCGCCGAAATGGGAATCAGCAACCAAAAGCTGCACTGCCGTGGGCCGTTTGCCCTGGAAGAACTCACCTCAAGCAAATATGAAGTGATCGGCAGCGGCCATGTAAGAGGATAGCAGCACGGTACTCGTGTGGCACAGCCGTCCCCGGCTGTGAGAGCATTGACCTATCCAAGCATAATGGGCAAGTACGAACACCGCCGCAACCTCCCGCACATTCAAAAAGATGATCGCGCCCATTTCATTACCTTCAACACTCATCAGAGATGGGTTTTGCCTCCTGCCGTTCGAGATGTAGTATTCAATTCCTGTTTATTTCTCGACAACAAGAAAATACAACTTCATGCTCCGGCAGTAGTCATGCCGGAGCATGTACACATGATCTTCGCTGTCTTGCGGAATGTAAATGGAGAGAACTATACATTTGCTGAGATTCTAGGGCCAATCAAAGGGTACACGGCACACTTAATAAACCAGCAAATGAAGAGGTGTGGTCACGTGTGGCAAGACGAATCCTTCGATCATGTATTGCGTACAGAAGAAAAACTCGAGGAAAGGATTGAGTACCTGCGGCAGAATCCAGTGCGGCGTGGATTGGTGAGAAGCCCTGAACAGTATCGGTGGTTGTGGGTTAAAAAGTAAACCGCCGCACAGCCGGGGACGGCTGTGCCACACGATTATCCAAACTGCAATCAAATAAAAAACTTCAGTGCTGCGGTTTAAAGTTCGCATCTATGTACGCGATGCACTGGTCCCAATCATAAGGCGTAAGCTCATGTTTGCCGCTGCGGTAGTGATACGCAATCGTATGTTGAATGGGCTGGTTGAGCGGCGGCATCTGGTTTGTGCCTAAGTCATCTTTACCCAGCAGACGAAAAACCGGGCCGGCAGCCACAGCCGACAGAAATTCGCCCTTGGGATCAGACCACCGGTCCTGTTCCGCTGTCATCAGGTAAACCAAGCGTGGCGCGATGAGAGCGAGAAGTTCGTGCTGGTCGATCGGCATCTGATCTGTGTGGCCGCCGTACTTCTGGTAATTGGTGCAGAACTGATAAGGGAAGTTGATGTTCATGTGCTTCACCGTTTCCCCATAATTTCGCCGCCCCAGGGACGCCCCACTTCTACCGGAGTTGACCGCCAGCACCATAGCGAAGCGCGTATCTCTTGCGCCGGCCCACAATACCGTCTTGCCCAGGCGTGATTGCCCCAGGATGGCGACGCGTCTAGCATCAATATTTTTATCTGTCTCGATGTAGTCCATCGCGCGACTCAACCCCCAGCCCCAGGCGGCAATCGCTCCCCAGTCGTCGGAAGCCGGCTCTGTTTGGCCGGGGTTGAAGAACAGAGGACGAACTCCATATGGCATGCCGCCAATAAAATCCGGCTCAATGTCGCAGTAATAAATTGTGGCCAGGCCAATGCCATGCTCCAGCAATTTCTCAACCGGCCAATTGGAGCTGCCCCTGGTGTCTTCTTTCGCTTGTGATTTGGTTTGCGTTTTGCGGTCCCAAACCATCGGCAGCTTAATGCCTGGATCGTTGATGATCCTGTGGTTGCCCGAAAAATTCAGGCTCAGGATCAAGGGCACGGGTTTTTTCGCATTGGCAGGCAGATAGATGAGCACGTCTTCTTTCGGCCCATCTTTCTTTGCTGAAAAATAGACCGTCACCTGCTTGCGGATGGCTTTGCCGCCGAGGGCATGTTTATCAACGTCGAAGACCTCGAAATGGATGTTTTTCGGCGCGTCCGGGCTGCGGCCGTAAATGTTTTCCTCGAACAGGTGCAGAAGCTCCGGTCTGCGCTTTTTGTACCAGGTTTTAGCGTCGCGCACTTTCTGGCCATTTCCCATGACCAGCGGATCGGGCAGTGTATAGTTGCCTACGTTCGATTCGTCGTAGTTGGCGGGATTTTCCGGGGCCGGGCCTGGAGTTGATGTTGGAGTTGGACTCGATGCAGGATTCTGCGCCAGTACACCGCTACAGACAAGTACGGCAAATGCTAATACAGAACGACAAAACCTGGTTGGCAACCCCATAATTTCTCTCCAAACAATTGAATGTCACCATTTTGATCGGCAATCACATTTCAAAAATAGTACGAGCAGACATCCTCGTAGAGACGTAGCTTGCTACGTCTCTACGAGAGCTGAAGGATGTGTTATTTGCCGATCCGAAGCAGCACGACCCCATGCCCGGGCACAGTAGTGGAATACTCCGAACTCTTTTTGTCGAGTTTCACGTCTTTATGCCCCCACAGGTCGCGCGCGTGCTTGGGAGTCTCTTTGATGCCGACGTCGGCCCACTTGACCGTCATCTTCGCATCCTTATCGGAGCGGTTGAATAGAGCGACCGCTTGCGCGCCATCGGCAAGCTGCTTCACCCAGATCTCCTGGTCTTCGGATTTAGAAGCGCGGGTAGCCTGCTTGCCGTCTTTATCCTGATCAATGGCAATGACATCGCGGTTGGTAAGAATGTCATGGATAGCCGGCGTCATATCGCGCAGATCGTTGCCGGCGATCAGCGGCGCCGAAAGCATGGACCACAAACTCATGTGAGTTTTGTACTCAGTGTCGCTCATGTGGCCATTGCCGATCTCGAGCATATCCGGATCGTTCCAGTGCCCCGGTTTGGCGTAAGGGGCGTGCTCGTCCTGGCCAAAGCCGATCTTCGACATCGAATCCCAACTGTCGTGAATATCGCCGGTTGTACGCCACAGGTTGCCGCCAACGTCGGCTCCCCACTTCCATACATCCTCACGGCCGTACTGGCAAAGGCTATAGACAATAGGACGGCCGGTCGCCTGCAGCGCGTCTCCCATTTTCTGGTAAATCGCCTGCATCTCTTCATCGCTGTAGAGGATGCGAGCGCCGCACCAGTCGTACTTAAGATAATCAATGCCCCAGGCGGCGTAGGTGCGGGCGTCCTGCTCTTCGTGGCCATAGCTGCCTTCATAACCGGCGCAGGTGTTGGGACCGGGAGAAGAATAGATTCCCAATTTGAGGCCCTTGCTGTGCACGTAATCAGAGAGCGCCTTCATATCGGGAAATTTCTTATTGCTCTGGATGTTGCCTTTCGCGTCGCGCTCGCCCTCCCAGGTGTCATCGATGTTGATGTACACGTAGCCCGCATCTTTCATTCCGCTCTTGACCATGGCGTCAGCGACGCCGCGCACGTCGGCATCGTTAATCGAGTGCCCGAATTTGTTCCAACTGTTCCAGCCCATGGGTGGAGTTTTTGCCAATCCATTGTCAGCAACCTTGTGAAGCGCGGGAGGGTCAACCCGAGCGGGCATTGCGCCCTCGCCCGCCGGCGCGCGGTGGGCGATTTCTTCCGTGGTCTCATTGCGGCGCTCGGTAAAGATGTGCAACTCATCATCTCCGGCAAGCTTTCCTTTATAGGTGACCTTCCGGAGATTTTTCCCATCCATCATGCTTGCGGTTACAGTGAAATCATCTGGTCCACCGGTGCTATCGGTGATGGTGTAATAGAACTGGGTGGTGCGAATGGTACCTGTGATCTTGGAACCTTCTTGCTTCAAGTTGAAGTATGCCCAATTGTAGGTGCCGTCGGAGAGCGGCTTTTTCACGGCCCAGTTTCCCGTCAGGTCGGCTGCGGAACAGACCGCCGCCAGCAGAAAAATGGAAAGAATACGAAGAAATTTCATATATTGAAAAGCTCCAGAGATATTAGGTTACGTGCTGAGCGGGAGCATCATACACCATTCGCTTGCGGGCGCGGGTCCTGGCCAGCATGGGGCGCATGCCGAGATTGATGACCATCATAGTGACGGAAAAAACCGGAAGCAGCAGCAGGGCCAGGCGCAGGTGGTCTCCATGGTTTCCTGCAATCAGGCCAATCAGCCATGAGCTGGCCACGACGCCAAGCCATCCCGAGGTGATGGTAATGCCCATGCAAGTGCCAGACCTTTGAGGAAAAGCATCGCCAACGATGCCCATCGCGCTGGGATAGACCGGGCCCATCGCAGCCCCTGCGCAGAAGACGCTTAGCCACGCCACCGTGGGGTTCCCCGCATGCAAGGTCCAGTACGTGGTAATCACCATGAGCCCGGAGCATACGAAGCTGACGGAAACCGCGGAACAGTTCATCAAAATGCGGGAGCTGATAAGGCGTCCTACCAGCATTCCCGAAGCGAATCCGAGAGCGAGAATATTCAACGCCAGGGATTTTGAAATCCCTTCACTGACCAGATACTTGGTAAGCCAGTTCCAAAATGCCACTTCACAGGCAACGTACAAAAAAACAAACAAGGAGAGCAGCAACAGTAATGGCTTGTCTTGTAGCTGCCGGGTCTGGGAAAGATCGAGGGCCGCGGGCGGCACCGGCGCCGGCATGGGCGTAGCAGCATCCATGATGAGTATTCCCAATGCCAGTGCCGCTACCATATAACTCAGGCCGATAGCATTGCCGTGAAAAACATCGGCGGCAATCAAAGGAGTCAGCAGTCCTCCCAGTCCAAAGAACACGTTGGCAAAACTCAACATGGAGGCGCGCTTGTCTTCGCCGATGTCGCTGACCAGCGTGTTCGCTGCGGTCACGATTGTGCCGCCGCCCATTCCCAGAATGAACATAGAGGCCATGATGATCTTCCATCCGGTTGCGTTGGGAAGTGTGAAGAGAGAAACAACAATGAGGATCATTCCCCACAAAAACCCGGCTTTCTTTCCCCGGCTATCAATCAGAGGCCCGGCAACAATGGAAGCCAGCACCAATCCCAAGGCCTGCACCGCGGCAATACTGCCGTTTTGTGGGGATGTCATGTGAAAGCGAGTGGAAAGATCGGGAAGTAAAGTCCCCAGCATAGGGGCGATGGTTCCATAGAGAAAGAGCGCCGTGCTGGCGGCAATCATTAACCTGAGCCTGGATGTCTTCGTCATCATGGCCCCAGTTTCAATCTGACGATGGATTGGGTTTACGGTCCCAACGGTGTGCTTTCAACTTCCAGCAACTCTCCGGTGAAAGAGCTCCGGCATCGCTCAGCGCCAGGTTCTGACGCACATGCTGGGCGCGCCTCATTCCTACAATCGTCGTGCTGACGGCTGGGTTGGAAAGAATGTAGCGAATTGCCATCTCAGGCAAGCTCATCGAATCAGGCAGCAGCGCCTTCAGCTTCTCAATGCGTTCGAGGGTAAGGCGAAGGTTCTCTGGATTAAAGTATCCCGAACGCCAGTCCTTTTGCGGGAATTTCGTTTCGGCGGTGAACGTACCGCTTAAGCTGCCTTCATCGAGAGGCACACGCGCAATCACTCCAATGTTGAGTTCACGGCAGGCAGGGAAGAGCTCGTCTTCCGGCGCCTGGTCAAAGATGTTGTAGATGACCTGCACCACATCGATGAGCCCGGTGCGCAGGGCGCGTATCCCGTTCCACGGCTCCCAGCGGTTTAAACTCAGTCCGAAAGATCGGACCATTCCGTCGCGCTTGAGCTTGGAAACAGTTTCGTGAAATTCCCGTTCCGCTGTCCAACCATCATCCCAAACATGGAACTGCAGCAGATCAATGGAATCGACCTGAAGGTTCTTGCGAAGCAGCTCGGTGTAGTGGAAAACGTGTTCGGCAGGGAACACATCTTTATAGGAATCCTTGGGAGAAGCCGGCCACTTGCGGTTTTTAGGCGGTATCTTGGACGCGGCATAGAGGCGCTTCCCTGGGTTCTGGCGCAAAGTCTCGCCCAGAAACAGGTCGCTCTTTCCGCCGCCATAGGCCCAGGCGGAGTCGAAGAAGTTGCAGCCCAAATCTACAGCAAGCTGCATAGACTGCCGTGATTCATGGTCGTCAGAGCCGCTCCAGCCGCTCATTCCCCAAAGTCCGTAGGCAACGTCAGATACTTGAAACCCTGTACGGCCAAGTGCGCGAAGCTTCATGGTTTGCTTTTACCTTCCTACCCTCACTTCTAATGTACCTTGTTCTCCAATGATGGAAAAACTCCTTGCGCGTTGAAGGATACGATGCCCGGCCTTGCCGGTAAGCTTGCGAGAACCAACTTGCAAAAAGAGTTTTTCGCGGCCGCGTAAACCACAGGCAATCAAGGGTTTCCTCGGCAAAACCAAGAGGTCAAGAGACAGTCAAAGACGGCGCCGGAGGAAGGCTGGATATTTACACAAAAAGCGAGCCCATATTTTTGCCCCGGGCTTTTGCCTTATTCGGTCAATGGATTATTTGTTTTTTTTATTGAATTAATCAGAGTTTTTGGTGTACAGTTCGTCTCAGAGCTGCGTGAAAACGCTTACACGCAAAGATGTAAACGATTTACGCGGCGCCCTTAGATTGGTCTCAACTGGATGATGTGCAACTTATCCGGGAGGATGCTGCCTGAGGGTTGATACTGTTTTTCTTTTTAGGGGGAGAGTTTATGAAACGGCTGTTTTTTGTGCTGACCGCCATCCTGGCGGCCTGCTTCCTTTTTGCTGCTTTCGCGGTAGCCCAGAGCTCCAGCGGCGACATCTATGGGCGAGTCCTGGATTCTAACGGCGACGTCATTCCCGATGCTGAAGTCACGCTGACCAACCAACAAACCGGAGACACCCGCACTGTCAAAACCGGTAACTTAGGCGACTTTATCTTCGCCACGCTGCAACCGGGCGCCTATACGGTGCTGATCAAGGCCCAAGGCTTTAAAGAGCTTGAAAAGAGAGACCTGAATCTGAGCGCCTCAGAACGGCTCTCAGCCGGTGATTTGCGCCTTGCCTTGGGGAGCGTAAAGGAAGAGGTTACGGTAGTAGCCAATGCTACGCCAGTGCAAACCAATAGCGGAGAGCGCTCGGCCCTTCTGGATTCCACCCAGGTAACCAACCTCATGTCGCGCGGTCGTGACATTATGGCGTTGCTCGATGTTCTACCCGGCGTCGTGGAAGATAGCGAAGGCAGCGATTCACTGGGAACTTTTAAATCTCCTGCTGCTATGTCAGGAACCCGTGGCGATTACAACGGCATGAATATGGACGGCATCTCAGCCACTCCGCGCAGCGGCTCCAACCTGGATACGCCCTTGAACATGGATGCCATCTCCGAAGTTAAAGTGCTGCAGAACAGCTATCAGGCGGAATATGGCAAGGGCGCCGGCTCCATCATCAATGTGCTATCCAAGAGCGGCGGACGCACCTATCATGGCACGGCTTACGATTACATCCGCAACGAAGCTTTCAATGCCAGGAATTGGTTTGACTTTCAAAACCGCGACAAGGTTACCGGTGTTCTGCCGCCTAAAAACCGCTACCGCTATGAGACCTTTGGCTACAACTTCGGCGGGCCCGTTTACATCCCCGGTCATTTCAATACTAATAAAGATAAGATGTTCTTCTTCTTCTCGCAGGAACTTTTGCAAAACACGCAGCCCAACAGCACGCGCTTCTTCTTGGTCCCTACCGCTCTCGAACGCCAGGGGGATTTCTCGCAGAGTACGAATGGCACCAAAAATGGCATTCCTCAGAAACTGACTCTGAAAGATCCCAACGATTGCGGGCCTAATGGTAATGCTGCCTGTCTCGATGCTACTAAGACCAAGCTCCTTCAGATTGATCCCAATATGCAGCATCTGATGAACTTGTTCCCTCTGCCGTTGCCGGGGATGGACCCAAACTTCTCTGCGATCAACGGGTATAACTATCAGATTACGGATACAAGCGATCGACCGGTTCGGCAGGAAATTCTCCGCCTGGACTACAACTTTACCAACAACCTGAAGGCTTTTATCCGCGGCATGAATCTGCATACCCACGATAACGGTCTAAACTCTACCGCCAATAGGAATACCTGGGGTCTCGGTCCCATGGATTACACCATCGTTGGTCCCAACGTTGGTGGAACCGTGACCTGGATCATCAATCCCACGCTGGTCAATGAGTTCACCTTCGGCTGGGCCGATTGGCGTGAGCACCAGATTCCTGCCCCCAGCACCATGACCAACCTTCTGAGAGCAAACGACGGATTTACCGATGGGATGATCAGCTCCGGCGGGCAGATCACTTCCGCCACCAACCCTCTGGGCCTGATTCCGGCTGTGAAGTTCGGCGGAGGCAAAACGGCTAACATAGCCTACGATAACCGTTTCCCGTTGAATAACAACGCCTATACTTATAGCCTCACCGAAGGCATCAGCAAAGTCTGGGGCAATCATCAGTTTAAGGTTGGCATACAGGCCGAGCGCGCTACCTACTGGCAACTTCATAGCGGCACCTCGAACGGTGAAGGAAACTTTGATTTCAGCGGCGGCAATAACGATACCAATAGCGGGTATGCCAATGCGCTGCTGGGCAATTTCAACACCTATAGCGAATCTCTGAATGTCGCTAATCAAGGTCCTGTGACCCGGATACTAGAATGGTATGTGCAAGACACTTGGAAGGCACTGCCCCGTTTAACTCTCGACATGGGTGTGCGCTTTACCGCTGGCCTGCCACAGATTGTTCGCCAACACATGGCGGCCACACTCAATCAGTCTCTCTATAATCCCGCGACTGCGCCGCAGCTCTTTCAAGATGCTTTGATCACGGCGGGCAATTCCACTGGTTGTACCCTGGGGAAGTTGAAAGTAGGATCACGTGCAGCCCTCAATCCTGTCACCGGGCTGGTATGCGATCCGACGGGGAAGATCTATGCGGGATATACCGCTAAGAGTATATTCCCGACAACCATCATCGGCCAATTTCTCCCTCCCGGATATGGGCCCAATCCCGATGGTATTGGCATATCAGGCATCAATGGTTATCCTCAGGGCCTGATCGACTTCGAAGGTGTCTACACTGCGCCACGCTTCGGCTTTGCCTGGGATGTCTTCGGCGACGGCAAGACCGCCCTGCGCGGTGGATTTGGATTCAATTACAATCCGCGCCAGGGATCGGGCGTTCTGGGTGACACGGATAACACTCCTCCGCTGGCTCAGAATATCCAGCAGTTTAATGGGACTACGTTCGGCGGCGGCTACCTGAGCCCGACCTTTGCGCAGTTTTCGAGTCCCGTTAACATCGCCCGCATGCTGCTGCGTAATAGCAAGCAGCCGGTAGCCTACAACGGCAGCATCGGCATTCAGCGTGAGATCGGCTATGGAACTGTACTAGACATCGCCTACGTTGGTAGCTTTGGCCGGCATATGGGGCAGCTCACCGACCTTGGCCTGATTCCCAATTACGTCCGATTCGGCAACATAGATACCGCTAATCCCGGCAGTACTATAAAACCCAACTTCATCAGTGATAACCAATTGCGGTATCTTACCGGTTACGGTAGTTACTCCAGCGTGCCAGTGCTGACCTTTACCGGCAACTCCAGCTATCACTCTCTGCAAACCCAGGTGACCCACCGCTTCTCTCATGGTATGCAGTTTGGCGGCGTGTGGACGTGGTCGAAAGCCATGGACTATAACGACGCTGACAAATCGAATATTGTAGGAGATGGGCTTTCGCCGAAGCTCTACAACTACGGTGTCGCTACCTATGACCGCAGGCACGTGGTAGCCATCAATTATCTGGTGAGCTTGCCCAAAGCCAGCCGGCTGTGGGACAACGGCTTCGTCAGAAACGCCCTCGATGGTTGGCAGGTTGCCGGCATCACACGATTTAATAGTGGCGCGCCTCTGTTCTTAAACGGCGGCAATAACGGTGGCAGCTCCGACTTTTTCGGGAGCGGTGGTAATCTGAATTTCCCTAGCGGCTGGAATACCGACATTACCGGTGGCGGTCTTGGCTGGCGTGAACAGGTTATCGCTAATCCCGTGCTGCCCAAAGGCGATCGCAACTATTTCCATTACTTCAACCCATTGGCCTTCACGCTACCCGCTGTATTGAAGTGCAATAACAATCCTAACGTCATGTGCGCGCTGCCGGCCGGGACCGTCGGAAATGGGCCCGCAGTAATCGCTACTGGCCCTGGAATTGCAAATTTCAATATGTCGCTCTTTAAGAACTTCGCTATCGGAGAGCGGCTTAACCTGCAGTTCCGGGCTGAGGCTTACAACGTGTTCAATCACCCGCAGTTCTCGGGCGTGAACACCAGTCCGAAGTTTGACCAGTTCGGCAACTTGACCAATCTCCAGTCGGTGCCTGGTGCCACTGACTGGTTCGGACGCGTGACCAGCGCTCGCGATCCGCGCATTATGCAGTTTGCTCTGCGCATCACCTTCTAACGCAGCGCAGTAAGAATTCATTCTCCCCTCCACCGGAAGCTTCCGAGGCGACCGGTGGAGGGGAAGTGAAACCAAATCAGCTTCGGCGAACCCCCACTATATCTGCGCAAGACGGCCCTCAAAATTCAGAAGCTCGGCCCAGACCTGGCTAGAGCTTTATCGTTTACAAAGTGATATCAAAATATTGATTGTCTGATGACCGTAGGCCATCATCAGTTCCGAAGGTGTGCCTAAAAGCGGCCAGGGCCGCCGAACCTTGGGTGCTTTTTTGGGGTGCTTTTTTGATTTATTTTTGGACTTCAGCCTCGGTGGCGGTGCAGATACGACAGCTCTGGAGTTTGCTTTAAAAAGGTTGCCTGAGCCCTTTCTGAGATGCCGGTTTCAATCCGTAAAATATTAGTTTTTTTCATTGAATTCCGCATGGCCTTGTAGTACCTTCCGTAACCGGCGTGAAAACGATTACATCTGAAAACGGTTACATGCCATCCGCACAGAGGTCCTAAGTTTATAGATTGTCACGCGGCGGTGGATCACCGGCCAAGATTCTTAAGACAGGCACATCCGGCGACCCATCGAAAACTTAACACTGTTTCTCGTTAACCAAGGGGGAGCTTCTATGAAAAGGCTGTTTATCTGCACGACCGCCGTTCTGGCGGTTTGTTTCCTGATTGTCAATTTCGCTGCCGCTCAGAGCATCAGCGGCGACATCTACGGCCGAGTCTTGGATAAGAACGGCAATGTCATTCCCGGTGCTGAAGTTACACTCACGAACCAGCAAACCGGAGATACCCGGTCGGCTAAGACCGGAAACGTAGGCGACTTTATCTTTGCCACCTTGCAGCCGGGCATTTATTCCGTGCTGGTCAAGGCCCAGGGCTTCAAAGAACTCGAAAAAAAGGACCTCAGTCTAAACGCCTCCGAGCGGGTTTCGGCCGGTGATCTGCGCCTTGACTTGGGCAGCGTCAAAGAAGAGGTCACAGTCGAAGCCAATGCTACCCCAGTGCAAACCACCAGTGGAGAGCGATCGGCGCTGCTCGATTCCACGCAGGTAGAGAACCTGATGTCGCGCGGTCGTGACCTGTTGGCGCTGCTCGACATCCTTCCCGGCGTTGTCAATGACAACGAAGGGGCCGAATCCATCGGAGAGCTGCGTGCTCCCGAGTCTGTCTCCGGCACCCGCGGAGTGTACAGCACCATGAATATGGATGGGATTTCCGGGAACACCGTCAATGGTAGCCGTCTCTCGACCCCTTTAAATATGGATGCGGTCTCTGAAGTTAAAGTGCTGCAGAACAGCTATCAGGCCGAGTATGGCAAAGGCTCAGGCGCTATCGTCAACGTAGTAACCAAGAGCGGCGGGCGCGACTTCCATGGCACAGCTTACAGCTACCTTCGCAACGAGGCCTTTAACGCCAGGAATTGGTTTGATTTTGAGAAACGCCAATGTCCCAATGGCCAAACATCCTGCGACCCGAGCACCCGAGTGCTGCCTCCGAAGCAAAGATACCGGTATAACACCTATGGCTACAATTTCGGCGGGCCGATCTTCATTCCTGGTCATTTCAATACCAACAAAGATAAGGCGTTCTTTTTCTTCTCGCAGGAAATTCTGCAAAACACCGCGCCAAATAGCACGCGCAAATATACGGTTCCAACCAAGCTGGAACGGCAGGGTGATTTCTCCCAGACTTTTAATGGCGCCAAGAACGGGGTTCCCCAACCGCTGTTCCTCGGCGACCCGGCGTTGCTTGCTGCCGGCAAGACTTGCAAAAGGCTGAACGATACTGGTTGTTTTCCTAGTCCGCCAGGTACAACAACAGGTGGGGTCATTCGCGGCAACCGAATTGATCCCAACACGCAGGCTCTGCTGAACATCTTTCCTCAGCCGGAGTTTGATTCAACTTTCCAGGCGATCAATGGCTACAACCTGTTGATCGCGGATTCCAACGACAAGCCAGTCACGCAAGAGATCCTTCGGTTGGATTACAACTTCACCAATAGCCTGAAGGCCTATATTCGCGGAATGAATATGGTGAGCCACGATAAGGGCCTGGCGGCAACCACTGATAGCACTTCCTGGGGTCTCGGTCCCGAGGACTATAGCATCACCGCCCCCAACGTGGGTGGAACTGTGACCTGGATCATCAATCCGACGCTGGTCAATGAATTCACCGCTGGCTGGGCCGATTGGCGCGAAAAGCTGATCGTCCCACAAAGTGTCATGAATCAGCTCCTCAAGACGACTGTAGGATATACCTATCCACAATTCCATCCCAATGCCAATCCCTTCGGTATTGTTCCACAGGCGAGTTTCGGGGTCAGCAACTCGGCGAACATAGCTTACAACGCCCGTTTCCCATTGAATGACAACGCTTATACCTATACCCTTTCAGATGGCATCAGCAAACTGTGGGGCAACCACCAATTCAAGGCCGGCATTCAGGCCGAGCGCGCTACCTATTGGCAACTCCACACCGGCAGCTCCGATTTTCCGGGTGGCTTTAATTTCTCCAAGCCTGCCAACGATAGTGGAAACGGATATGCCAACGGCTTGCTGGGAGACTTCAACACTTATACCGAGTCCTCAAATACGGTCAATTACGCTCCCATCACCCGCATTCTGGAGTGGTACGCACAGGATACGTGGAAGGTGCTGCCTCGCCTGACTCTCGATCTAGGCGTGCGTTTTACCGCTGGTTTCCCGCAAGTCCCACGGCAGCACATGGCAGCTACACTGAACCAATCGCTCTATAATCCTTTGACTGCTCCAGTACTCTTTAAAGATTATTTGATCCCTTCGGCAAATGATGGAACGTGTAAGGGGGCTAAGGTAGGCACCCGTGCTGCGTTCAACCCCATTACGCAAACGGCATGTGACGCAAGTGGGAAGCCCTTGCCCACGGCCATCGTCGGGCAATTTGTTCCTCCTGGCTATGGGCCCAATCCCGACGGCATAGGCATCTCCGGTATTAACGGTTACCCCAACGGCCTGATGAAATTCGAGGGTATCTACCCTCAACCGCGCGTCGGCTTTGCCTGGGACATCTTCGGGGATGGCAAGACGGCCTTGCGCGGCGGCTTTGGCGAAAATGTTCAACTGCGTGAGGACTCTGGATTTTTGGGCGACCTGGATAATACTCCTCCGCTTCTTTTCACCTCGCAGCAGTTTAACGGAACCACTTTTGGTGGTGCTTTCTTGCAGGGGGCGCAGTTCCAAAGCCCTTCCAGCATCAGCCGCATCCTCCTGCCCCATAACAGACTGCCTGTGGTCTACAACACGAGTCTGGGAATACAGCGCGAGATTGGTTTTGGGACTGTAGTAGACGTCGCCTATGTTGGCAGCTTCGGCCGACGCATGGGACAACTCACCGAGCTCAACTCGATTCCCGCAGGCGTCCGGTTCGGTAATATCGATACCGCTAATCCCGGCAGTACTTCAAAACCCAACTTCATCAGTGATAACTTCTTGCGGTACTTCACAGGTTACGGGGGATATGCCAGCCTGCCGGTCCTGACCTTTACCGGTAACTCCAGCTATCATTCTCTGCAAAGCCAGGTAACCCACCGTTTCTCACGCGGCATGCAATTTGGCGCCGTTTGGACATACTCGAAGGCCATGGATTTCAACGAAGGTGATAAATCCGATATTGTCGCCAATGGGTTGTCGCCGAAGATCTATAACTACGGTGTGGCTGCCTATGATCGTACCCATACGGTAGCTATTAACTACCTGGTCAGCCTGCCCAAGGCCAGCCGGCTGTGGGACAACAGCTTCGTCAGGAACGCCCTGGATGGCTGGCAGGTCGCCGGTATTGACCGCTTTGTTAGCGGTGCACCTTTATACTGGGGCGACCATAGCGGTTCTAACAAGGGCAATTCCGACTCTTTCCTGGGTTCAGGAAACCTGCAATTTTCTAGCGGCGCCAACACTGATCTAACCGGCGGCAGCCTTGGCTGGCGACCGGTGATCATCCAGGGCATAAATTTGCCCAGCAACCAGCGCAACTACTCGCATTGGTTCAATCCTTACGCATTTACTTTGCCAGGCGTAGTGAATTGCACCACCTTTTGCCAGTTCGCGCCCGGCGTGATTGGTGCTACTGGGCCTGTGGTGGCTCGTGGTCCCGGCATCACCAACTTCAACCTTTCGCTCTTCAAGAACTTCGCAATTGGAGAGCGTATGAACCTGCAGTTCCGGGCGGAGGCTTACAACGTCTTCAACCACCCGCAATTCTCACAGGTGAATACGACTCCTAAATTCAATCCGGATGGCAGCCTGGCCAATGCTCCCACGTACGATGCCCTGGGCAAAATCAGTAGTAACGATGCCTTTAGCCAGCCCACGGAGGCCCGTGACCCGCGCGTCATGCAGTTTGCCCTGCGCTTCAGCTTCTGACGCAGATTCCCCTGCGCAATTTGTCTCTCCACTGGCGGATTTTTAACGCCGCCGGTGGAGAGGCGGATGCTTCAACCCCAGCTTTCTAACGCCGATGCTGCCCGGATTTGCAGTTGACAGGGAATCGAAACCGCACTAGCATTGAAAACGTTTTCAGTGTTATCGTTTCATGAGGCGCGCCGAATAGTTTAAAGCCTGAGGTCACCCCCACAGTCCTCAGACCTCCACGACACGGCGCGCCTTGTAATTTTTTTCAGGCCAATTGCAGCAAGCCCTTGACTGGTGAACCTTAACCTTCTCTCGCTGCTTCCCACAAAAACCGTTTAATAGACGATCTTGCGATGCCGAAAAAACCCGGCGCGCAGTTCCATGCGTGGCGGGACGAGAACGTTGCGCGCGCAGTTTCCGCATTCCGCGATTGACAAAAATTCGAGCACACTGTTGAGTTTTGCGAAACATATCGTTTATGGATTTTCGGTTGACATAAAAAAGAAAAGGAACAAAATGTAAGCGCTTTCGCGAGCCCTTTTTTCGGGTGTTGGCGAAATCTTCCGCACAACTTGACTTCAAGCCTTCTGACGAAAGTGGCTGGTTAAGTTCAAAACATCAATTTTCGTCTCGAACTCGTCGGCAGGGCAATCACAGCAACTTGTGAACGCTTCGACGAGACCTATTCCGGTTGTATTTCCATGATGCAATTGGAAATCACAAACGTCTCATTTGCTTGATTCCAGCGATTACACGCTGCAGAAAAAAAGGGAGTAATAATGAAGATGCAATGCCTATCACCCTACAAAACCATACTCTTATGTTTGCTGATCGTGGCGGCGCTCGCCGCCCAGGGCGCAGCCCAATGCATAGCCGCCACAGGGGGCGGTGCGTTTGTCAACTCGGCCTTTACGGCGCAGACGGGAACGTTTACCGCCACCTTTGATGCCACGCCTTCACTGAGCCACATGAACAGCGTAGTCGCACTTTCGCACGGGGCGGGGAGCGGCTACACTGCCTTTGCTAATCTGGTTGCCTTTAATGGCACGGCAGGCACAATCCTGGCGCGTAACGGCGGAGTTTATGCTGGGCCCACACCGGCCATTCCGTACTCGGGCGGAAACACATATCACTTCCGTCTCGTGGTCAACGTAACGGCACATACGTATTCCATCTTTGTAACCCCGCCGGGAGGCTCGGAGCTGACGGTCGGGATGAACTTTGCCTTCCGCACCGAACAGAACACGGTGACCAGCCTCAATAATCTTGGAGTCTTCGTAGGAGCCACATCGGGTACGCTCAGTGTTTGCAACTTCAATATCGGGGAAAGTCCCTTCGCGATTTCAATTTCGCCCGCGTCGCAAAGCACGCCCGCCGGTACTTCCACGAACTACACCGTTACCGTGACTCCGTTGAACGGCTTTACTGGGAATGTTACCTTGAGTGCCACCGGGCTGCCTGCCAGCGTAGGCGCCAGCTTCAGTCCGGATCCGGTCACCATTACCAGCGGTCCAGCGTCTTCAACGCTGACAGTTTCTCCGGATGCCTCGACGACTCCGAACACCTACAGCTTCAGCATCGCGGGTTCGAGCGGCGGCGGCTCGCATTCGGCAGCGGCTTCTTTGACGGTGACTCCACCCACAGTGCAAAGCTTCTCGCTCGCGGTTTCGCCGCCGTCGCAGACGGTAACTGCAGGCAATAGCGCCACCTATACTGTGACGGCGACCTCGCACAACAACTTCAGCGGCAGCGTGGGTCTGAGCGCCAGCGGTGAGGCCTCAGGTGAATCTCCCAGCTTCAGTCCGTCTTCTATTTCGGTTCCGGCAAACGGTTCCGGCACTTCCACCTTGACGGTTTCGACTTCATCCTCGAACTCCGGCAGCTCAACGATAACGGTGACCGGCACCAGCGGCACACTTTCCGCTATGGCGAGCACAACGCTTATAGTGAACAGCGGCAACGCAACCACATTCAATGTGAGGACCGCCTGCGGCGCGACTGGCAATGGCTCAACCAATGATGCAGGCGCTATTAATCATTGCATCGCCATGGCCAGCGCCGCCAGCGGCGGGGGCATCGTTGAATTCCCCTCCGGCACTTACGCCTCAACTTCCATTCACATGATGAGTAACGTAACCCTGCAACTGGATACCGGCGCCACTATCCGAGGCACCGGCTCGATGGATGCAGCCGAGCCCAATCCGTTTAGCGCCTTCCAGGACTTTGGCCACAGCCACTTCCATGACGCGCTGATCTGGGGCGAGCATCTCGATCACGTCGGCTTTACCGGCTCTGGCACGATTGATGGTGGCGGCCGTCTGGTCACCGGCAATCCTGGCAGCGGCCAGGGTGACAAGGCCATCTCGTTGAGAGAATGCACGAATGTTACCGTTACGGGTATCACCATCCGCAATGGCGGCCACTTCGGCATTTTGGTCAACGGCATCGTCGGTATGACCGTGGACAGTGTGCATATTATGGAAGCCAATCAGAGAGACGGGTTCAATCTCATCAACAGCCAGCATGTCACCGTCAGCAACTCTGTTATCCAGGGAAGTGACGATTCCATGTGTCTCAAGAGTGATTTCGCTCTCGGCAGGGATGTGCTCAACACGGATATCAAGATTCATGATGACCACATCCTGTCGACTGGCAATAATGCCACGCAATTTGGCTCTGAGACCTGTGGCAGTTACTCAGATATCCACTTCAACAACCTCGTCATCACAGCAGCAGGCAAGGCCGGAATCGGGATCACGTCGAATGATGGCGCGGTCATCGATGGCGTAACCTACGACACCATTACCATGTCGGGCACAACCGTCCCGATCTGGATCAAGACCGGTGATCGCGCCCGCTGCGGCGGCCCGCGGCCCCCGGTTGGCATCATTCGCAACATCAGCATCAGCAATGTGACGGCTGTGCACTCACGCAGTCCTCGTGGAGAGTTCACTAATACCATGAGCGGCCGCATTGGTGTTCCCATCGAGAACGTCAGCATCACGAATGTGAATCTGACGGTCCCGGGCGGACACCCGGCGTCCGACGCCACTATCAATCCTCCGGAGACCAATAATTGGCAGCCTGCAGGTCAAGGCACCAAGCCCTCCTATGGATGGTGGCTGCGGCACGTGAGGGGAATTACCTTCACCAACAGCCAGGTTCATTTTGATACCAATGACAACCGGCCGGCTTTTATTGCAGTTGACGGCCAGAACATCACAGTGGATGGTTTCAACTACGACCGCGGAAGCGGGAGTCCGTATGACTTTGGCTTCAACGGCGTGAATGGCTTCCATTTGGCCAATGTGGTCCCGGCGCCAAGGGTCAATGCTGTGAACTCAACAACTTTCTAGCTCTACCCATGCTGTTTTCCCGGTCAGCCATCTTGCACAAGAGGTGGCTGACCGGGGGTTTTTCTTTTGGTCCCCCGCCTTAGCGTCTCCTCTGCTAGCTTTTATTTCCCTTCGAGCTGAGAGCTTGGAGCTGTTTTCAGATGGTAACCATGCCTTCGAGACTGCCTGTCCCTCGTGTTGGAACGCCCGCGGGCTGAATACTGACGGCTGAATGCTGAGTGCTGCATCTTACGATCGAGCATTGGAGGGCATCGCAATCACACGCCGCCTGGTCTTGGCCTTGCCGGTGGATTCGCGGATGATGAGATGAGTTCCGATGCCGAACTCAGCGCCCTTCATATTTCCTCGAATGGATTGCAACAGGGCGTTGCAGGCCAGGCTGGCCAGCTCCGAGCGCAGCAACCGGATGGTCGTGAGAGGCGGCTCGGTAAACTGCGCCATGTCAATATCGTCGAAGCCGATGACGGAAACGTCTTCCGGAATCCGCAACCCGGCTTGGCGAATGCCGCGTAGCGCGCCGATGGCGGTGAGATCGTTGGAGGCGAGTACGGCGGTGGGCGGATTTTGTCTTTGCAGCAGGCGCGTAATGGCGCTCAATCCGCCGTCTACTTTGTGGTTACCTTCTTCCACCAGGTCGCTGTGCTCGGTGGCGCGCCGGCCCAGGCAGTGGAGAAATGCCTCTCGCCGCACCCGCGCCGACTTCAACGTGCTGGGACCGCTGATGAAGGCGATGCGGCTATGGCCCAGGGCGCGGAGATGGTCCACCGCCTGCGTGATGCCTTGCGCGTAGTCAACTTTGATATTGCAGACGCCCTTGCGGACTTTGCCCACGTCCAGGAAGACCAGCGGCACCTTGCGGCTGGCGAGTTGGTCGATTAAAGACCGGTCCATCTCTGAGGTCATGATGGCCACGCCGTCGGTCTTGCGTTCGATCATCCGCCCCACTGAATGGGACATGCGCGAGCTCTCGTAGTTCGTCGCGGCAATCATGATGTCGTAGCCGTTTTGCAGAGCTACGTCTTGGAATCCGCGAATGAGCTCGGGAAAGAAGGGATTGGTGATGTCGGAAACCACCAGCCCCAGGATGCGGCTGCGGCCTGAGACCAGCGTTTGCGCGTTGGTGTCTGGACGGTAGTCAAGGTCCTTGATGGCCCGCCGCACCCGCTCAGCAGTGGCCGGGCTCACCGATGCGCTGTTGTGTAATGTGCGCGAAACCGTGGCAATTGATACCCTTGCACGTTTTGCGACTTGTTTGATGTTCATGGGGGAAAATATCAGTGCGATTGTACACCATGCTGAAAGCAGGCAGGCTTCGCAGCTGCTTCAAAAGACCCAGTAATTCGTTGACCCTAATTGGAGGTTACGATGCCTCTCCTGATTCCGATATTCACTCTTAGTATATTCCCCGCTGTAGCATCATTTTTATATCATCGTTTTTAGCCCTGGAATTCGGGCACGTATTGATTCCCTCTACCCGCCAACTCTGCTGTGCGTATTGCAATATGGTCACTCCTCCATATCGAATCTCAATTCTGTGCATCGATCCTTTCTCCATGCCAAGGATGCTGACCAAAGCCATCAGAATAAATCCGGCGTGTGTGACCACGGCCACGCACTGTTGTTCAGATTGCTGTACCAGCGCCTGAAGCTCAGCTTCTACCCGCGAACGATACTGCTCGAAAGATTCACCCCCAGGCGCAGCTTGGGCAGGATAAAGACTGAGCCAGGAAGCCGCTTCTGCCGGCGCGCGGGCCTCAATCTCAGCCCAGGAAAGCCCCTCCCATTCACCGAAGCAGATTTCACGCAGGCCCGCGCGCGTGACGAGAGGCAGAGCTATATGAGTTGCAATCGCCGCCGCCGTGTCGTATGCCCGCTTTAGATCGCTGGTAAATACCTTGGTGATCGGCCAGCGTTCGAGATCATGAACAATCTCAGAAAGCTGCTTTCCGCCCAGTTCGCTCAAAGCAGCATCGGTATGCCCGCAGAAACGCCCTGCCATTGCGGAATGCGCATGCCGAACCAGCAATAGTGTGGTTTCAGAAGACACTGCTGTCGCCCATTTATCCTCTGTGTCTCTGTTGTGTTTCTGTGCCTCTGTGGTGAATCGATCTATCCTCCGAGCACACCGCAGAAATAAACCGCAATCTCCGTAAGCTGATTGGTTGCTCCATAGCAGTCTCCGGTAACTCCGCTAATTTGGCTCCTATAATAAAGACCGCTGAGCAGGGTTACGCCTGCTGCCGCAGCCACCGGAATCCAACTGGTCTTATGCAATGCCCAATAGCAAACGGCCAGGGTGAAAACAGTGCCAAAAGCCAATGAAGCCGCAGAGATCCGTTGTGCCACCTGCGCCCCTTGCCCATTCTCCTCTCGCGCTGGACGCAGGAGAAAGCTCAGCGGAAGCGTGGTCCAGCGGCACAGGACGTGGCTCGCGATCAGGTACGCCGAAAAATTGTGGTTTGGCAGCTTGCTTAGCAGGATGTAGCGGGCCAGCAGCGAGAGCGTGAGTGCAATGGCGCCATAGCTTCCGATCCGGCTGTCGCGCATGATCGCCAGGATCTGCTCTTTGTTCCAGCCTCCGCCAAACCCATCGGCAGCGTCAGCCAATCCGTCTTCGTGCAGGCCGCCTGTGATTACGACGAGGTAGACCAGGATAACCAGGGCTACAAGCTCACGGTCCACGTGGCCACTCAATATCTTGTTTAAGCCCACTGCACCCGCTGCGACCAACAAGCCCACAACTGGGAAAAAACCGGCGGCCCGCGACAAAGACCCCGAGGCGTGTGATACGGCAGGGAATGGAAGCCGCGTCATGAAGCGCAATGCTACAATCATGTCTCGAAAGAGAGGAATCACGCTTTTGCCGTGCTCACCTGCGCCGAAGTAAAGGTCGCCATCTGGTTGTAAATCTTCACCGCCGCTTCGATGATGGGAAAAGCCAGCACTGCTCCAGTCCCTTCTCCCAAGCGCATGTTCAACTGCAGGATTGGCTGCAGCCCCAGATGATCGAGCAGGATGCGGTGACCGGGCTCTTGCGATTGATGGCCAGCCAGCAGGCAATCGCGCAAGCTAGGTTGCAGGGCACATGCTATGGCGGCAGCGGCGGTGGCAATGAAACCGTCAATAACCGTCACCATGTGATGGCGGGCGCAGTTTAATAACATTCCGCTGATGGCGGCGATCTCAAACCCACCAAGGCAGCGCAGAATGGCCAGCGGATCGGACGAAGCACCAACACCATGCCGGGCAAGCACGGCTTCAATGATGGCCCGTTTTTGCTCCAGCGCCGGGCCTGTTAAGCCGGTACCCGCGCCGGTCACAAGAGAAACACATGATCCAGTCAAAGCGGCGGTAATCGCACTGGCGGCGGTGGTGTTGCCAATCCCCATCTCTCCTGCAGCGATTAGTTCTATGCCTTCGCGCTGAGCCTCGTCGGCAAGTTCGATTCCCACCTGCATGGCCTGCAGCATCTCGGATTCTTCCATAGCTGGGCCACGCAGCATATTGCGCGTCCCCCGCCGAATTTTCCGGTGCAGCACCCCTGGGAGGGAAGCAAGGTCGGCATCTACACCCACGTCAACAATCACCACATCTGCGCCCGTATGGCGCGCGATAACATTAATGCCAGCGCATCCCTGTAGAAAATTCAATACCATCTGGTGAGTTACTTCCTTGGGATATGCGCTTACGCCCTCGTCCGTAATTCCATGGTCTGCGGCGAACACATAAACGGCTTTTCGCTCAACCTGGGGCCGTGCCGTCTGCTGGATGGAGACAACTTTGGCGGCAATATCTTCCAAACGTCCCAGACTGCCAAGCGGCTTTGTCAGGCAGTCGAGATGAGCGCGCGCGTGGGTCTGCCAGCGGGAATCAGGTGGTTCGATGCCCGCGATGACCTCTTCGAGTGAACGGGTACTTGTGGGCATTATCTTCTCAACGGGCTGGTTCAACGTGTGCCTCCTCCATTGCAAAATGATCGGATCGCCGCAAGATCGGCAATGCCTGGCTTTTCAAGCCAAAGGCCGGCGCAAGCAGCTCAGGACGAAGCAACTCGGAAGCCGTGCCTTGCGCAATGGTTCGCTCATGAAGCAATGCCACCGCGGGAAACGCCTGCTGCACCGCATGCAGATCATGGATGGCCGCCACGATGGTGACTCCTTCCTGATTGAGCTTCAGCAGTAATTCAAGGATTTCCGCCTGCCGCCCGATATCGAGATGCTGGGTGGGTTCATCCAGCAGAAGCAACTTGGGCTGCTGCGCCAGGGCAATGGCGATCTTTACGCGCTGCTGCTCGCCGCCGCTGAGCTGGTTGAATATCCGGTGGCGCAAGTGTGTGATCTGGGTTCGAGACATGGCTTCGCTGATGGCCGCGTAGTCTGCCGCGCTCAAATTATGCAGTGCGCGCAGATAAGGCGTGCGCCCCTGCGACACCAACTGGTCTACCGTGAAGTCAAACGGCACAAACAACTGCTGCGGAACAAATGCAATGAGCCGCGCGATGCTACGTCTGGGCATTCTGTTCACTGTGCATCCATCCAACAAAACCAGCCCCTGGTGAGCGCTGAGCAGTCCCGCAGCCAGTCGCAACAATGTCGTCTTGCCTGAGCCATTTCTTCCTATGACCGCAACCCGCTCACCTTGCTTCACGCTAAAGCCGACTTGCTGGAAAATGCTTTGAGCGCCGTAGGAGAAGGTGATGTCGCGCAACTCGAGCAATGTCTTCATAGCGCATACTCCCGCTTGCCGCGTCGCAACAGAAAAAGAAAGACAGGTCCTCCAATAAATGCAGTCAAGATCCCCACCGGAAGCTCGGTGGGCGAGAGCACAGTGCGTGCCAGGCTGTCCGCCAATATAAGAAAGATCGCGCCTGCAAGGCCGGCAATCGGCAGCAGGCGGATGTGGTCCGGCCCGACAAATAAACGCACGATATGCGGAATGATCAGGCCCACAAATCCGATCAGACCGCCCAGGGAGACTGCCGCCGCGGTCAACAGAGAGCCGACAAGAATAATCGCAGCTCTCAGGAACTCGACTCGAATGCCGAGCTGCTGCGCGTAGTCATCGCCCAGACAGAGCGCATTCAGAGAGCGCGCCAGCGGAAACGACAAAACCGTGCCCACGCCCACCATTACGCCCGTTATTGTTATCTGTGACCACTGCGTGTTGGAAATCGCGCCATGCAACCATATGGTCAGCAGTTGGACGGCGACATATGAATCAGGATGCAGCAGGACTATGAAAGTAGTCGAGTATGACAGTATTGCGCTCAGCGCGAGGCCGACCAGGAGCAAGGTGACGATGGGAGTGCGTCCTCCCACCCTGGCCAGCCAGTACACCGCAATCATGGTCAACAGCGAAAAACAG
>Ga0209166_10000857_pt1 | contig 28636 bp, 23 predicted proteins | sample Coa_R1_3_FD_187151 | JGI IMG/M metagenome (GOLD analysis project Ga0209166, IMG submission 187151) | Surface soil microbial communities from Centralia Pennsylvania, which are recovering from an underground coalmine fire - Coalmine... | ecosystem: Environmental > Terrestrial > Soil >...
ATGCGCTTGGCGCTGGGCCGGCCGGTGCGCCCGTCCAGTAGCGCAGGAAATCCGTGCTGGCGATAACGCTGCAGCAGTCGCCGCACGTGCCGTGCACGGCGGTTCAGTATGCGCACCGCCTGCCAGAAGGGGTTCTCCCCGCTGGCTACTCGCAATAGCACTTCCTCCACTTTCATCGCCCGCTCCTGGGCCTGCTGCGTGTAGCGCACCATCGCGGGTACCCCCGGCTCGGTTAACTACCCCAGTTCGACCCTCAGCGCGGACATTTCATGTGCTAATTCGGAGGACATTTGATGTGCTAACGACAGGAAAAGTTTTGAGTTTTTTGTAAATGCTTTGGATGGAATGGCTTGGGATTCGGGCGAGAAGCCAAAACAGGGAGGAAAGTCAAAAACCGCCTCCTCCCACGGCGGGCAAGCCTGGGAACCACGGGGATGGGGGACCAGGCAGGCGCGCAAGACTTGGGAACAAAATTCCGCGTGCTCAGAACAAACGACTTGCAAGAGAACCAAGCCGATTAGCTCACCGGACTCAATCGGACTCAATCAGACTTTGTAGGGCTATGAAGGGCGAATACGCAAAGTGAATGCACGCCGGAATCGCGATTCGGCGGCTGGTACTGAGAGAACGAAACCGAAGCATCAGCTACAAACAAAGGAATATTCCGCCCCGGTTTCAAGATCAAGGTTGGGATAGCGAGGTAAAAGGAAAGCCGGCTCCTCGTGAGGAGCCGGCTTTCCTATCGAACAGGGCTCAATTAGCGAGGCGTTGACGATGCGGTGACCGGAAGTACCCCGATCGAAACGATCTTCGTCCCGATAACTTCGCCGGAAACGATCAGCTCGACGCGCCTGTTTTGCTGGCGGCCGTCCGATGTATCGTTGGAAGCTATAGGCCGGGTCTTGCCGAATCCTTGAGCAGTGGTAGAGGCTTCAGGTACGCCTTGCTGTGTGAGAAAGGTCCTGACGCTGTTTGCGCGGTTCTCGGATAGCGTTTGGTTGAACTCTTCCGTTCCTACGCTGTCGGTGTTGCCCTCAACTGCGAGCATGAGAGTCGGATAGGCAAGTACGATCCCCGATATTTTTGCCAGCTTCTCGCGAGCCAGTGGCCGCAACGTATATTGCCCGCTGTCGAAAAGCACATCGGACATATTCACAACAAGGCCGCGGGCGGTGTCGCGAGTTTCCAGAATGAGGTTGAACTGCTGCAGCAGTTTTGCGCGAAGATCCTCACGGTCGCGCACGGCATCTTGCGCCCGCAAATCGGAGGAGGCAGCTGCGGCACGGTTCCGGTCAGAATCTGCTTCGGCGGAAGCTTGCGCGTTCCTGGCATCCAGCGCTTGCTGGTCGGAAGCGGCGGCGGCCGCGCGATTGCGATCTGAGTCGGCTTCCGCATTGGCCTGGGCGCCCTGGGCTCGTCGGGCAGCTTCTTCGGCTTCGCGTGTTTTGCGGTCGGCTGCGGCGCGGTTCCGGTCGGAATCTGCTTCGGCGGAAGCTTGCGCGTTCCTGGCATCCAGCGCTTGCTGGTCGGAAGCGGCGGCGGCCGCGCGATTGCGATCTGAGTCGGCTTCCGCATTGGCCTGGGCGCCCTGGGCTCGTCGGGCAGCTTCTTCGGCTTCGTGTTTTTTGCGGTCGGCTTCGTCGCGGTCGCGAACGGCGTCGGCCGTAGCAGCGTTGGCGTTGGCTTCACGGCCAGCTGATGCGTTGCGCTCGTGCTCGTCGCGATCCGATTCAATCCGCTTCATGGCGATTTCGCGGGCGTCTTCCGCGTTCTGAACCGTCTCGCGGGACACGGAAATCAGAGCCTTGTTGTTTTCGTGCCTGCTAGTCGCCAGGGCGTCGGCTTCCTTCATCTGACGAACTGCATTTTCGTAGCCTGAGCTCGCATAGCGCTCGGCTCCTGCGGACTTCGCGATGCGCAGCGCATTGCGCGCCTCGAAGAATTCCAGCGGCAGCTTGGCATTCAAGACCACGGGATCGAAGTTGTAACCTGTTGGAATGTAGCCGCCGCGGTCGATCAGTTCGAACTTGGCGTCCACGACTTCCGAAGTTCCTTTGGTGTCCTGGCGAGTCACGTTTTCCATGATGACCACATTGCTGGGGCGGCGCACCGCGTAATAAGGTTCCGCGGTTACGATGAGCGCGAAAACCTGAAGATCGGTGGTTACGTCGAGCTTGCTGCGGTGATTATCGCCGACCAATACTTCGCCGAGATTGACGGAACTTCCCTGGGGAGAAATTGCCCACATAACGTAGGTAAGATATTCGTTGCCGAAGGCGGTAGGCCTGTCGAGTGCTGAAAATTCAGCTTCGATGGCGAGGACCCCGCGCTTGCTTTCCACTTTGGCCTCGCCCCTCGCGCCGGGCATGAGGTCGGTGCCTTGGAAATCCACGTGCGTCGATCCACTGTGGTGTTCGTAGCTCACCGCGCGAGCGGTGCGACTGACGACGGTGAATCGGTAAGTCGGAGTAGGATCGCCCGGCTGTGCGGGCAACTGCGTTTGTGCCTGGCCATAGACGGAAGTGCCAAGCGTGAGTGCCAATCCCAGTGCGATTCTTGAAATCTTGTGCATGAGTCTCCTTCGAAAAATGCGAGACCCCGAGTGTGCATCTTCCAGAGCACGAATACTGTGCGTTAGTGCACATTTCCGAGAATAAAATGGGGCTGCGAAGGTCCACCCAGCGCTTGCGCACTGGGCTAATTTGTGGCGGGGCCTACGGCCCTCATTCGGAGTAGGGCACAATGAATCGCCCCTACACGCACCCTTACACGTTGAGCGGGGGCGAGGCGCATCTGCAAGATATCCTTCAGGATTATCACTGGTCTATATTCACTGATTGATTTATGCTAGCGGCGCTCCCGCTGGTCCGTCTCATGCTCTTCAAAACGCAAAGCGCTTCGGTGTATGGCATTGACGCGTACCGCGTGGAAGTCGAGGTGGACGTGGGCTCCGCGCGGATGCAGGACTTCAACGTCGTGGGCCTGCCGGACAACGCCGTGAAGGAAAGCCGCGAACGCATCAAGTCCGCGCTGCGCAACTGTGGTTTCGAATTCCCGCATGGCCAGGGCGTGACCATCAACCTGGCGCCCGCCGACGTACGCAAAGAAGGCTCCGCGTTCGATCTGCCGATGGCGCTGGGCCTGGTCGGCTGCATGGGACACTTTTTCGGAAAGCAGCTCGATCAGTGCATGTTTCTCGGCGAGCTATCGCTGGATGGCAGCGTGCGTCCGGTGCGCGGCGCGCTATCCGCGGCGCTGGCAGCGCGGGAATTCGGCGTCAAGTCGCTAGCGGTGCCGGAAGCGAACGCGCGGGAAGCGGCGGTCGTCGAGGGCGTCAGCGTCTTCGCGCTCAAATCGCTGCCGCAGGCCGTGGATCTGGTCAATGCGCCGGAATCCTTCACTCCCATCGTGGTGGATGCCAAGCAGATGCTTTGCGAAGCGGCGCAATATTCCGTGGACCTGCGCGACGTGCATGGCCAGCAAGCCGCCCGCCGCGCGCTGGAAGTGGCGTGCGCCGGAGGCCACAACATTTTGTTCATCGGGCCGCCGGGCGCGGGAAAAACCATGCTGGCCAAGCGCATTCCGACGATTCTTCCGCCGATGTCGCTGGAGGAAGCCATCGAGACGACGCGCATCCACAGCGTGGCGGGAGTGCTGGAAGACAGCCGCGGGCTGGTGGGAACGCGGCCATTTCGTTCGCCGCATCACACTATCAGCGATGCCGGACTGATCGGGGGCGGCGCCGTGCCGCGTCCGGGCGAAGTGTCGCTCGGCCACAACGGCGTGCTGTTCCTCGATGAGCTTCCGGAATTTCAACGCAATGTGCTGGAAGTGATGCGCCAGCCGCTGGAAGACGGAGCGGTGACCATTTCGCGCGCGGCGATTTCGGTTACGTTTCCCTCGCGATTTATGCTTGCGGCGGCGATGAACCCGTGTCCATGCGGCTATTTCGGCGATCCCATGCGCGAGTGCCACTGCACGCCGCCGATGATCCAGCGCTACGTGTCGAAAATTTCCGGGCCATTGCTCGATCGCATTGATATTCACATCGAAGTGCCCGCGGTAAAGTACAAGGAACTGCGCGCACCGTCATCCTCCGAAGACTCGACCGCCGTGCGCCAGCGCGTGGTGGCAGCGCGGCAAAGGCAACTGGAACGTTTCCAGGCTGAAAAGAAAACCTACGCCAACGCGCAAATGATGCCGAAGTTGATTCGCAAGCATTGCGCTATTTCGGCGGAAGGCGAAAAGCTGCTGGAAAACGCGATAACGCGGCTCGGGCTTTCGGCGCGCGCGCACGACCGCATCCTGAAAGTGGCGCGCACCATCGCGGACCTGGACGGCAGCGACAATATTGATCCGCGGCATTTGAGCGAAGCCATTCAATACCGCGCGTTGGACCGCACGTATTGGGCGTAGGGCGCGTGGGTGCGGGTCATGGTTGCCGGAGTTGATGGAAGCACAGACTGAAGTCTGTGCCACGCGGAGGACGCGAAGAGGCCACCTACGGTGGTAAACAAGAATGCCGGTGCCAGTTTTAAACCGGCGCGCGATGCAGGTAAGTGCTCCATTGACTTACGTTTATGCGCTATGTTACCGATAAGAGCGTTCCCAGGGGCGTGTTTTACCCGTCGCGCAACGCCGCGAATGACGACTGACCCAAAGCACCTCGAAATCACGCTGGAGACGCAAGTCGAAAGCGTAAATCTCGCTGAGGAGATGTGTCTGCGCGTTGCGGAATCTGCCGGGTTCGGCGAAGACGACTGTTACAAAATAGGAATGAGCGTGCGCGAAGGGGTCATCAACGCGTTCCATTACGGGAACCAGGAGCGCCCGGAGAAAAAGATTTATCTCGCCGTGGATCTTACCGTCGACAAAATGATTATTCACGTGTTGGACGAAGGCTCCGGTTTTGCGCTCGCCGACGTGCCCGACCCGCTGGCGGAAGAAAATCTGCTCAGCACATCGGGCCGCGGAATTTTTCTCATGCGCGCGTTCATGGATGAGTTTAACGTCGTTCCCGGGCGCACGGGTGGCGCGGAAATCGTGATGGCCAAGAAGCTGCCGCCGCCGGAAAATTCCGGAACGAGCGGGCAAAGCAGTCACGGCGCTTCTCCGCACCAGGGGGCCTGAAAGAGTTTATGGCGTTGCGCGCGACACATCGGGATGCCGGCGAAACCACCGTGGTGGAGCTCGGCGGACGCATCATTCTTGGCGAAGGCAGCGCCTTGCTTAGAAAAACTGTGCGCGGGCTTCTTGAGGACAATCGCAAGCGCCTGGTGCTGAATCTCGCCGACGTGGATTACATTGACAGCTCAGGAATCGGCGAACTTGTCAGCGCGTATACCGCGGTGAAAAATCGCGGCGGCGAACTGAAGCTCTTGCATCTGACGAAAAAAGTTCACGATTTGTTGCAACTCACAAAACTTTACACGGTATTCGACGTATACACGGACGAAGCCACCGCATTGCGCAGCTTCAAGTAAATTCGCGCCGCAGAATTCTGACCAACCTGTTTCGCATTCGTATTCCGCTCGCGCCGCGCCGTATTCTGCGCCACAATTCTTCGGCGTGCGCACCGCTGCGCAATTTATGAATACAGCCTCAGACATCGCGTGGATTGTTGAACGCGCCCGGGCGCTGGAGTTCGATCTTTGCGGCGTGGTGCGGCCCGAGAAATTTCCCGAACTGGCCCGCACACCGGAGTGGCTCGCGCGCGGCTACGCCGGGGAAATGAAATACCTTGGCGATCCGCGGCGCGCGGATGCGGAAGCCGTGCTGCCAGGAGTTCGTAGCGTCATCGTTTGTGCACTCAACTACAACACGGCGGCTCCGCGTTCGACAGAGGCCATTCCGTCGGATGCGTCGCGGGAGCGCGGCTGGATTTCGCGTTACGCGTGGGGAAAGGATTATCACGACGTACTTCAAGAAAAGCTTGCTGCGCTGCAAGGAGCTCTTTCCGAAAAGTTCGCGCAGCCGTTCGACGCGCGATTCTACGTGGATACCGGCCCAATCAACGAGCGCGCTTTCGCCAAGTATGCGGGGCTCGGTTGGCTCGGAAAGAATACGCTGCTTCTGAATGCGAAGCTCGGCTCCTGGTTTTTTCTTGGCGTGATTCTGACGACGCTGGAACTTTCGGCGTCACTCGCACCCTCCCAACTACCTCCGCCGGATCTTTGCGGATCGTGCACGAAGTGCCTGGATGCTTGCCCGACTGGCGCGCTTGTCGAGCCGTATCTGCTCGACGCACGGCTATGCATTTCGTACCTTTCCATCGAACTGCGGGGCAACATCCCTGTGGAACTGCGCGAACCGATTGGACGCCACGTTTTCGGCTGCGATATTTGCCAGGACGTGTGTCCGTGGAATCGCCGCGCGCCCGTAACGGACGCTGGAGAATTTGAGCCGCAGGAAATTCCTGACGAGCCGGAAAGCGAATCGCTCTATCTACCGAACCTGGAATGGCTCGCGTCGCTCGCCGAGGCGCAATTCCGTGAACTGTTTCGCGAGAGCGCCATAAAGCGCACGAAGTGGCGCGGCATCGTGCGCAACGCTTGCATTGCGCTCGGGAATTCCCCGCCAACGCCGGGAACGGAGCGTTATCAGCGAGTGTCATCGCTTCTGACAAAGCTGTCCGCGTCGCCGGAAACCGTCATCGCGGAGTCTGCCCAATGGGCGCTTACGCGCATCCAATAATTGTGGCGACGCATTCGTTCAGCCATTCTTCCGCGCACCTGCCGCCCGTTGAGCATTGGCATCGCGGGCAGTATGATACTGTCGGTAAGTTGGCCAGCCTCCTGGCCGGAGGAGATCCCCACGAATCGCCAAAGATTCCTGCGTAACTCCGGAATGGCCGGCGCGGGAGTGCTTGGAACGGAGAGCGACGCCTATTAACTTTGCGCACCGGCGCCGCATTGGATTCTTGGACTAAATCTCAAACTGGAGGAGAAACTTATGGCAATTCCTAAAATGGAGGAAAAACACGTGGCATTCACCGTGCCCCCGCTGCCCTACCCGTTCGACTCACTGGAACCCTACATCGATGCCCGAACCATGGAAATCCACCACGACAAGCACCACGGCGCTTACGTGACCAACCTCAATAAGGCTCTCGATGGCCAGGCGGCCCTGCAATCGAAATCGCTCGAGGACTTGCTGAAAAATCTGGATGCGGTCCCGGAAAATATTCGCGGCGCGGTTCGCAACAACGCCGGCGGGCACTGGAACCACACGCTCTTCTGGACGCAGATGAAAAAAGGCAGCGGCGGCGAGCCAAAAGGCGATCTGGCTGCGGCGATCAAATCCACGTTCGGATCATTTGCGGGATTTCAGGAGAAATTCACGGCTGCCGGACTCGGGCGCTTCGGGTCGGGATGGGCGTGGCTCGTGGTGAAGGACGGGAAGCTGGCGATTGACTCAACGCCGAATCAGGACACGCCGTTTTCGCTCGGCGCGAAAGCGGTGCTCGGTTTGGATGTGTGGGAGCATGCGTACTACCTGAAGTATCAAAACGTGCGCGGCGACTACATCAAGGCGTGGTGGAACGTGGTCAACTGGGACTCCGCCGCTGAGCACTTTGCCGCCGCGAAGAAATAAATCCGCTGCGCGGCCGAGCGGCTTCGCAAAAAACCAAACGCCCGGCCCGAAATTTTCGGACCGGGCGTTTTTCATTGTTTCTCGGCTGCTAGCTCTGAGTCGAACCTAAGCCATCATGTGGCGCTTCGGCGCGAGCGGAACGACCGCCGCGGTGCGCGGATTCACGGGGGGGAAGTTCGCGCCAATCGCGGGGAAGGCGTGCGCTTCGCGCGTGGCGGTGGGAAGGGCCAGAGGCAAATTCCCGAAAGTGCTGCGAGACGCCTCGCGGACGAGCTCCATGCGGCCGCGGACGCGGAACTTGGCAAGGAGCGAAGACACGTGAAACTTCACGGTGCGTTCCGAAAGATTAAGGTTCGCAGCGATTTCCTTGTTGGCCAGGCTGCGCATCACGCCTTCGAGCACTTCCTCTTCGCGGCGCGTCAGCTTCACCGGGCTGCTCACGGAGTGCCCGGCTTCGAGCAGCTTCGCCGCTTTTTCGGTTAGACCCTCGAGCGCATCGGTGTCCGCCTTGACCATCACGACATAATCGCTCGGCGATTGCCCGCGAACCATGCAGTGCATCGCGAGAAGGCCGGCGGCCTGGTCGACAGGAAAGGCTCCGTCCGGAGCGGCCTCGACGTGGAAGTGGGTCACGCCGGTGTTTTTTTCGTAGAAGTAGTAAAGATGGCGAGGTTGGGATGGGCGGGGACTGCTTAAAAGATGGTTCTGCTCACTTCTGCGGATTACCTTCACATGCACCCCTCAATATGCAGCTTCGGAAATTACCGGAAACCGCTAATTTAAATTGAGCCTCGACCGAAGGCTAGACTACCCGCAGGCGAGGGGCTGAGTGTGAGCCGAAAACAGAGGGCCGTGGACCCGGTACCTGGACCGTCAAATGCTTGTACCGGGCTTGAGAAGGAGCTCTCTGCCGAATCGCCTACGATGTTGCGACGAACCAGTACTCGCCGCAATTTCCCTTCCGAACGGGACGGGCGGATAAATCGTTCAGAATTAGGCGCTTAGCTGGGGAAAACGCGTGCCCGCCACTTTTCCACAGGTAAGAATTCTATGCTTCGCGAAAATTTTCCACCAGTCGTGAATGACTGAAAATAGCGTGGGAAGAGTCCTACGGAGCGGAGCACAGGCCAAAGTTTGCGAAGCAGTCGCGCGGAAGTGAGTGGGGAGTTGCGGGAGGTTCGCGAGTTCGAGCGCTTTTATCTCTGGAGTCCGTTCTCCGGCGCGTGCGCCCTCGCTCAATAGAGCAACACTCTGGTCTGCTGCGAGGAAATCAACTCGTAGATGACGCCGCGCCAGCGGATTTTGCGCGTCAAGAGCGAGGAGACGAAATTCACAAGATAGAGAACCGGGGTAACTACGACGAGCAAAACATAAATCCACGCGAGCCCCGCGATTTGACGCCGGTAGGCAGGAAGCGCTTCGGAAACACCCGCGGCGCGGAGCGCGCTGCGAATCATGGAAAGAAGCACGGGAAGAAACGTGAGCGCGGCGATGGGAATGGCTGGCCGGCCGGCGAGAATTTCGCCGGCGGTGGCAAGAATGCCGAGCACCAGCGTTAAACAATAAAGCAGGTGCAAACCCGCCGCGGTGGCCCAGATTTTCGAGGCATAAACGCGCGTGATCAGGATCTGGCGGTTGGTGAATTCCATCAGCCCGTTGAAATCCGTCTCGACGAATGAAGGCACGATGCATTCGGGAAGAAAGACGATGGAACGTCCTGCGCGTTCGAGCGCCAAAGTCATCGAATAATCGTCGCTGACGGAGTTCTTCCATTCCTGGGCGACGCCCGATTGATCAAATGTGCGGCGGCGAATTGCCGTGCCGCCGCCCCAGCAGAAATTCCTGCCTTTCTCGCTGAGCATAGTGACGATCGGAGCGTTCCATGCCGCGAGGAGAGCCGTGGCGACATTATTCCGATTGGGGATCAACCAACGCATCGTGGTCGTCGCGCCGAGTTGCGGATTTGCGAGCGGCGCCACCATGTGGCGAAGCCAGTTTTTCCCGGGGCGTCCGTCGGAGTCCACGAAGACGATGACCTCAACTTCCGGGTCCAGTTGTTCCACGCCGACACGAAGATTGTTCACCTTCTCCCCGCAACCCTGCGGCTTTTCCGTGACGACCACGTGGGCTTTCACGCGGGACTGCGCTGCCACGCGCTTGGCGATGCCGTATGCAGGGTCATTCGTAGAAGCGATGAGAAAAAACAGTTCGTAGCTCTGGTAGCTGAATTCGGTGAGAGCAACCAGATTGCGCTCGAGCGCGGGCTCCATGCCCCGGCAAGGACAGAGGACGGCGGTGCGCGGCGCGTAAAAACCGGAATCGGTCATCAGCCTGCGACGGACAAAACCCAGCCATTGCACTCCGTGTCCGACCAGGTAGAGGCCAAGAAGGATCTGCGGAATAGCCGCGACATAGAAAATGTATAAAAGAGTGTCCACTTAACTGGAGAATAGCAGACCGGCTGCACTCGCGCGTGGCGGCGTGCGAAGGTAGAATCGCACCGGTAACTGCCCATCCAAGGAGCGACATTCATGCCCAACCGTGTGGAAACTGTGATGGTAACGACCGGAACGGAAATCGCGGGGTATCGCATCGTCCGGAATTTCGGGATTGTGCGGGGAATCATCGTGCGCTCGCGAAGCGTAATCGGAAATCTCGGGGCTGCGCTGCAAACCATTGTCGGCGGAAATATCACGATTCTGACGAACCTCTGCGAAAAGACCCGCGAGGACGCGTTCGAATTGATGCTGCAACATGCCGCGGACCACGGCGCGAACGCGGTTATCGCCATGCGCTACGACGCCACGGAAGTGATGCAGGGAGTTACGGAAGTGCTGGCGTACGGGACGGCGGTGCAGGTGGAACGGACTACGTGATTGCTTAGAGACAGAGAACGAGACAGACAAAGTCCTCAGGCCTGAAGCTTGCCACGGCCGGCAGAACTTTAGCAACGGCGGTGAGGCAGCATAGTCGCGGGGCGCCGGCGCGCGGTGATAGAATCGCGGCCTCCCATGTACTGCTCGTCGTGCGGCGCACAGGTATCTCCAAAAGGCCGGTTCTGCTCGTCGTGCGGCGAGTGTCTGGACACGAGCGCCGCGGACGTGAACGCAGCGGTCACAATCGATTCGCACGATCCGCCTGACAACCAGGAAACCGTGGTGATTCCCGCCGCGCCGCGAAAGACCCGCGTGCCGTCCGCACCAGCCTCGTCGCGCCAACCGCGCACGCCTTCTTCAAGCAATCCGACGCTTTCCAGCTCCGACCCGATCAGCGGAGGGCGCTTCACTCCGGGACAGGTGATTGCGGAGCGCTATCGCGTGGTGGCGTTGGCGGGGCGCGGCGGGATGGGTGAAGTCTACCGCGCGGAAGATTTGACGCTGGGCCAAGTCGTGGCGATGAAGTTCCTTCCGGAGAGTCTTGCGCAGGACGGCGCGGCGCTCGCGCGGTTTCATTCCGAAGTGCGCATGGCGCGGCAAGTTTCGCATCCGAACGTATGCCGTGTCTTCGATATTGGCGACGCGGACGGATTGCCATTTCTCTCGATGGAGTATGTGGACGGGGAAGATCTCGCGTCGGTAGTGCGGCGCATCGGGCGGCTCTCGCCAGAACGCGCGACGGAGATTGCGCGGCAGATTTGCGCGGGACTGGCGGCGGCGCACGAGCGCGGCGTGATTCATCGCGACCTGAAGCCCGCGAACGTGATGCTCGATGGCGCAGGAAAAATTCGCATCACCGATTTCGGACTGGCAGGACTTGCCGCGAGCATCCAAGGCGCCGATGTGCGCGCGGGCACGCCGGCGTACATGGCGCCGGAACAACTCGCGGGAAAAGAAGTCACGCCGAAGAGCGACATCTACTCGCTTGGTCTGATTTTGTACGAAATTTTAACCGGCAAGAGGGCGTTCGAAGCTTCCACACTCCCGGAGCTCATTAAGCTCCGCGAGCAGGGCACGATCACCAATCCGTCGACGCTCGTGCGCGATCTCGATCCGCTCATCGAGCGGGTAATTCTTCGCTGCCTGGAAAAAGATCCCGCGCAACGGCCGGCGTCCGCGCTGAAAGTCGCGGCTGCGCTGCCCGGCGGAGATCCACTAGCCGCTGCGCTGGCGGCGGGAGAAACGCCTTCGCCGGAGATGGTGGCCGCCGCGGGCGCCACGGAGGGCATGCGGCCGCGACTGGCGGTAACGTTGCTCGCGATCGTGATTGCCGGACTGTTTGCGTCGCTGCTGATCGCGGAGAAAACGCAGCTCGTGAATCGCGTGCCGCTCGACGCCACGCCGGATGTGCTTGCGGCGCGGGCGCAGGAAATCATTCGGCGCCTGGGCCTGCCGAACAATCCCGCGGATTCAGCGTACGGCTTCGACATGAGCGGGACGTATCTGAACTACGTGCAGCAGAATGACAAAAGCGCGGCGCGGTGGAATGCGCTTGCAGAAGAGCGCCCGGCGGCGATGACGTTCTGGTTCAGGCAGAGTCCGAACATCTTCTTCCCGCAGCAATTTTTCGGCCGGGGTGTCGTCGGCGGTGGCCAGGTTTTCCGCGACGATCCGCCGATGGACACCACGGCGATGGTGCTTCTGATTCTCGATACAAAGGGACACCTGTTGCACCTGGAAGCCGTGCCGCCGGAAAAAAGTGCGCCTGAGGAGAAAACGAAAACCGCGGATTGGCCGGCGCTCTTTGTTGCGAGCGGGCTGACGATGAGTGAGTTTCACGCCGCAGAGCCGGAATGGGAACCGCTGGCGGCGATAGATACGCGGGCGGCCTGGACGGGCACGCTGCCGGGCCGGCCGGACTTGCCGATTCGCGTGGAAGCGGCGGCGTTTCACGGCATCCCAGTATCGTTTCGACTGGTGTATCCGTGGTCGACGCCAACGCAGGATGCGCCGCGCAGCACGACGCGTGCGCAGACGATTTCGTCCATCCTGGCGGTCACGCTGGTCCTGGTGGTGTTTGTGGGCGGAATTGTGCTGGCGCTGCGCAACATCCAATCGGATCGCGCCGACGTGAAGGGGGCCACGCGACTCGGAGCGTTCGTATTTGTGGCTTTCACGGTGATTTGGATTTTGAGCGCGCATCATGTTGCGGATTTCGCAGAGGCGTTCAGTTTTCTGATCGCGGTGGCATCGGGGCTGCTGCGTGCTTTTTTTGCGGTGCTGCTGTACGTGGCGCTCGAGCCGTTCGTGCGGCGGCGGGAGCCGCAAATTTTGATTTCCTGGACGCGGTTGCTGGCGGGGAAATTGCGCGATCCGCTGGTAGGGCGCGACATCCTGATCGGAGCGGTGTACGGGGTGGGCCTGCTGCTTTTTTCCGTGAGCGATAATCTCGTTCTGCCACTGCTGGGCAAACTGCCGCCGATTCCGGGAGGCGTTTCCACGGAATCGCTGCTGGGGGTGCGCCACGCCATGTCGCAAGTGCTGCTGTACGTGCTCGCGCAAACCATAGACTCGCTGGGCATTTTCTTTGTTCTTTTCGTGCTCCAGCGGATTTTGCGCAGCACGTGGCTGGCGACGATTGCGGTGGCCGTCGCCGGGACGCTGCTTTCTCTCGGCGGCAATAGCGGCGAGTATCCGATCTTCAGCACGGTGGCGCTAGTGGTGCTTTATGTTTCGTTTTTGCTGGTACTGAAATACTTCGGATTGTTGCCGCTGGTGGTTGGACTTGTCGTGCAGAACGTGCTGCTCGTTTTTCCGGCGACGATTCATTTGTCACGATGGTACGCGGCGCCGTCTTTGGCCGGACTCACGGCGATTGCCGTGCTTGTAGCGTGTGGATTTCGGACGGCCCTGGCGGGGCGGCGCGTGTTTTCGCTGGAATTGCTGGACCAGTGAGGCTGGCGCGGGGCGCGATCAGCGCCTGACCGGCGAACTCTTTGCGGCCGCGGGCGCCAGAACTGAGCCGACGGTTTCCGCGGCGAAACGTTCCAAATCATTCAGTGCGCGGCTGGCGGCGACTCGCGCGTCCTCCAAGAACGAAGAGTCCAGAACGAAGGCGCAGCGGTCGACGAACGGATGATTCGCCGCTTCGAACGGCTTGCGATGGCGGCGCGCGGAAGCGTTGCGCGCGAGCAAGTCCTCGTAGAGTTGCAAATCGGACTGAAATTCCATGGCGTCGCCGGCGGTCCACTTCTGCTGACGCGTGAGAGCGGCGAGCAGTTTGCGGCGAAAGGCGGCGGCGTCTTTGCGCGACATGGGCTGCGGCTTGCCGCGACCGGCGGGCAGGGGCTCGGCGTAGGCGACTTCGAGTGCTCGGGCCATAACGGCGAGCATGGCTTCGCGCTGCAAGAGAGTGAGCAAATCGCGGTACATCGCGGCGTGCGCTTGCAGCGCCTGCCGGCCGTGCTCGACGACGTAAGAATCGACGAAGCGCGGGACGATGCGCTCTTTCTGCAAGCCTTCCGTGAGGCGGAGCGCCAGTTCGGCGGGCGCGTCGAATTTCTCCGGTTTATCCGTGGCCATGGTTCGAACCATGGTAGCAGCAGTTTGTTAGGAACTCTTCAGGCGCGGACGGGTTGCTAACGACGACGCCCGGAAAAGGAAAAAGCCCAGCAATATCATACTGGGCTCTTGCTATTTGGTTTTTAGTTTGCCGCGAACAGGCTCGCGCGGGCCGCGATTCAGCGGTCGCGAGAGCCTACGCAGGTTTCTTTCAATGAATCGCTCGCGGGCTTTCCGGTCCGACACGCTTTGGTTTTGCCTCCGGCTGTTGCACGATCGGAGGGACGACCACGTCCTTTGAGAGCGCGTGCTCGAGCACTTCATCGAGCGTGCGGACGTAGGTGATCTTGATGTCGCCGAGGATTTCCGGCGTCAAGTCGGCCGTGGCGTTCGGTTCGTTGTCCGCGGGCAGCAGCACTTCCTTGATGCCCGCGCGCTTCGCGCCGAGGACTTTTTCTTTCACTCCGCCGATGGGCAGAACGACGCCGGAGAGCGTCATTTCGCCGGTCATCGCGAGGCGATCCTTGACCGGCCGTCCAGTCAGCAAGCTGACCAGCGCGGTGACCATGGCCGCGCCAGCCGAAGGTCCGTCTTTCGGAACCGCGCCAGACGGCACGTGGATGTGAATGTCCTGCTTGCGGAAGAAGTCTGGATCGATGCCGTAGGCCTCGGCGTTGGCGCGCGTCCAGGTCAGAGCGGCGGTCATGGATTCCTGCATGACCTCGCCGAGGTGGCCGGTCATGGTGAACTGCTTTCCGCCACGCATGCGGCTGGCTTCGATGAAGACGATGTCTCCGCCCACGGGCGTCCAAACCAAACCGACGGCGACGCCGGGCTTCTTCACACGCTCTTCGACTTCTTTTTCGGCGCGGAATTTCGGAACGCCGAGGAACTCGCGGACGATTTCCGGTGTCACCCCCATTTTGTCGGTGTTGCCTTCCGCGATGCGGCGCGCCTGCTTGCGCGTAATGGTGGCGATTTCGCGTTCGAGATTCCGGACGCCGGCCTCGCGCGTGAAGCTGTGGATGATTTCCCGCAGCGCTTCGTCGCTGAAATCGATTTGCTCGCCGACTTTCAGGCCGTGTTCCTGCGCCTGCTTCGGAATCAGATATTTGTGCGCGATGTGGATCTTCTCTTCGCCGGAATATCCGGGCAATTCGATGATCTCCATACGGTCGCGTAGCGGTTCCGGAATGGGGTCCATCCAGTTGGCGGTGGCGATGAACAGGACCTTCGACAGATCGAACGGAACGTCGAGGTAGTGATCGCGGAACGCGTTGTTCTGCTCGGGGTCGAGCACTTCCATGAGCGCGGAAGACGGATCGCCGCGGAAATCGCGCCCGAGCTTGTCGACTTCGTCGAGCATCATGACGGGATCGTTGGATTCCGCGCGCTTGAGCCCCTGGATGATTTGTCCGGGAAGCGCGCCGATGTACGTGCGCCGGTGCCCGCGGATTTCCGCTTCATCGTGCATGCCGCCAAGCGCAATGCGGACGAATTTGCGCCCGAGGGAACGAGCAATGGACTTGCCGAGAGACGTTTTTCCCACGCCTGGAGGGCCGACGAAGCACAGGATTGGCCCTTTCATCCCGGGTTGGAGTTTTTTCACCGCCAGATAGTCCAGAATGCGCTCTTTTACCTTTTGCAGGTCGTAGTGGTCTTCGTCGAGAATCTGCTTGCCCTTGGCGATGTCAATCTCGGAGACGCCGGAGGACTTCGACCACGGTACGGAGGTCATCCACTCGAGATACGTGCGCGACACCATGTATTCGGCGGAGGCCGGCGTCATTTTCGCCAGGCGCTTGAGTTCGCGCTCGCACTCTTTCTTGGCTTCGGCGGTCATGCCTGCTTCTTCCACTTTTTTGCGCAGTTCGTCGATTTCCTGCGTCGAATCGTCAGACTCGCCGAGCTCTTTCTGAATAGCCTTCATCTGCTCGCGCAGCAGGTATTCGCGCTGGTTCTGGCCGACCTGTTCCTGCACCTGCTCGTGAATTTTCGAGCGCAGTTCCAGCACCTCCAGCTCTTTCGAGAGTTCGCGGATCAAGATTTCGAGCCGCTTGCGGACGCTCGGAGTCTCGATGAGTTCCTGGCGAAGCAGCGTCGAAAGAGACGGGAGTGTGCCAGCTATGAAATCCGCGAGGCGACCGGGATCCTCGATGTTCAGCACGACGGACTGCAAGTCGTCGGAGAGTTGCGGCGAGTGGCCCACCACGTCGCGGAACAAATCCTGCGCGTTGCGCTGCAGCGCTTCGAGCTCTGCATCAACGTCGCCGGTAATCTCGGGCTGCGCTTCCACGCGCGCATTCAAGAACGGCCGGAGCGATATCAGCTCGATGACGTTCACGCGCTGCAAGCCTTCCAGGAACACGACTACGTTCCCGTTCGGCATTTTTACAGTCTTATGTACTTTCGCCAGCGTGCCGACTTTGTGCAGATCCGCAGCGGCAGGGTCCTCCACGCGAGGATCCAGTTGCGCCACCACGCCCAACAGCTTCTCTTCGCCTTCCAGCGAATTCACCAGGGCCAGTGAGCTTTCACGACCTACCGTCAGCGGCAGCACCGCTCCGGGAAACAACACCGTATCCCGAACCGGAAGGATCGCAAGAAGCTCAGGCACCGGGTATTTTTTCTCAGCCATTGTCTTCGCCCCTAGAATAGCGCGCAGGCCAAGTAGGACTGCGCTCACGAAGCTTTAGATGCAGTCGCGAATGAAAAGGTGCGTCAATATGAGATCCATAATAGCACAAAATCTTAGTGTGTCACACTAAAGATCCACCGATTCTCGCTAGATCCGGCAATCTGTTCTAACAAGCCACTTGTTTCCATTCACTTACAGATGAGTCATGTTGGTCAAATTTCGCCTGACTTCGAACCCCGACGGCCCTCGTCGCTCTTTCAGTTCCCTAAGCCTTCTTTGGGAACTTGCTGAAGACCAGCTCGCGCGCTTCGTCCTTCGAGCGGACCTGGCCCTCCAGCTGTGCGTCTTCAACGGCCCTCAATATTTCGCTAAATCTCGGTCCAGGTATATAGCCCATTTCGCTCAAATCATTGCCCGTTAAGACACGCTGTGGATGAACCTGTTCGGCGGGGGTTTCCGCCAAGAAGCGCGCGACGAAGCCGTACGAGTCCAGGTTGCGGTGGCTCGACATGCAATCGAGGCGGTGGAGCGCCATGTGCTCCTCAAAATGCGGCAGCCGGACAAAGCGCTTGAGCGTGGCTTTTTTCATGCGCTCCACGTCCTTGAAGCGCATATGATTGTCCACGAGCGCCACAATCTGCTCGGTCTCGTCGTTCGAAAAGCGGTAGCGGCGGCAAATGGCCTGAGCCATGCGCACGCCGACGTCCACGTGTTTGTCAAAGCGAATGCGGTCACCTGTCTGGGAGACCGGCTTGAACGTTGGCGGCTTCCCCACATCATGCAGTAGCACGCCCCATGCCAATGTCGGCGAGCAGCCTTGTGGCAGGCCCTCAATCATGAGCAAGGTATGCGTCCAAACGTCGCCTTCCGGGTGAAATTCCGGCGGCTGCTGGATGCCTTTCATCGCCGAGACTTCCGGGAGCACCACCGGAAGAAGCCAGGATTTTTCCAGTAGTTCGAAACCACGGCGCGCGGCGCCCTCGGTCAGCAACTTTGTCAGTTCTTCGCGAATCCGCTCGGCGGAGACGTCGGTGACGGCGCCGGCAAGTTTGCGAATCGAGGCGAAGGTCTTGTGCTCGATCTCGAAGCCGAAACGCGCCGCAAAGCGCACCGCGCGCAGCATGCGCAACTTATCTTCCGTGAACCGGCGGTCCGCTACACCGATGGCGCGAATCACGCCGGCTCTCAAATCAGCCTGACCGCCGACGTAATCCAGAATCTCGCCGCTCTCATGCCGCATCAGCAGCCCGTTGATAGTGAAATCGCGGCGCTGCACGTCCTCTTGCGCAGTCTTCGCATAGACCACGCGATCCGGATGGCGGCCGTCCGAGTAGCCGACGTCCGAGCGGAACGTGGCAACTTCGACCCTCAGGCCATCGCGCGGAATCAAGACCACGCCGAACTGCGCGCCGACAGCGATGCTCTCAGGAAATAGCTCCATCACGCGTTCAGGCGTCGCATCCGTCGTCACGTCATAATCCGCGGGCTCGCGCCCCAACAACACATCGCGCACACATCCACCGACCAGCAGCGCCTGATAGCCGTGGCGGTGCAAGACGTCACAAATCGTATTGGCCAGCTCGCGGGAAGTCACCCTTCAATTATGCGATAGTCGCGGGGGCGGCGCTCAGGTATGCACGCGCGTTGTGAGAGCGCCGTCTACTTGCACCGGAGAACGAGGCACGTAATGTCATCCGACTGGCGCGTAGCCTTCACAAATTCGTCGACGCGGCTCATTAGGAACTTCAACGACTCCGCGGCGTCCCAGTCGGGCAGCGCGCGAACGGATTCGAGCCACCGCGGATTGCCGAATTCCTCGCCCTGCTCATTGAACGCTTCGATCACCCCGTCGGTAAAGAAAATCAAAACGTCCCTGGCTTGCAGGTGCACTTCGCCCGTTTCGTACGTCGCATCGGCCTGGATGCCGAGCGGCAGCCCGCCGGCTTCCAGCATTTCGGTGGTTCCGTTGGCGCGCCGCACGATGGGTGCATTGTGCCCCGCGTTAACATAAACGAGGCGCCGCGTGGCCGGCTCGTATTCGCCGATGACCGCGGTCGTGAATCGCCGGCCATCCAGACTATGCGCCGACGCGTAGTGGTTCAGGCGAACGACAAGCTCGCCCAGCGGTGCTCCTTCGCTGGCAATCGTGCGCAGGCTGGCCTGTAGCGTGGCCATCAGCAGCGCCGCGGGAATGCTTTTGCCCGCGACGTCTGCAATCACCAAAAGCAACTTGCCGCCGCTCGCCGCGTCCGAGGTTGGGTAAAACGCGTCATAGTAATCACCGGCCACGGAATTCTGCGGCCGCGACGCGAACGCCACCTCCGCGTTCTGGATCACAGGCGGGCTCGCAGGAACCAGCCAGCTCTGAATCTCTCGCGCAATCTCCAGGTCGCGCTTCATCGTCACTTTGTCGGTTAATTCCAGCGCCAACAGAAACAGGAACAGCAACGCCGAGACCACGCCAAGATTGAAATCGAAAGTCACATTGTTGCGGCCCTGCACGTTGATGTTAGGCACAAAAAACAACACGCACCCGATCACCAGAATCACGCGGCGCGCCGGCGTCAGCTTCATCACCAGCGACCAGAACAGCGTCTTGATGATGCGCCCGTAGCGCGGCCGGCCACGCCGGTTGACCATTTCCTCGGCATCCGCTTCTTTCATGTAGAAGCCGTAGCTCGCCCTCGCATCGGCCCTGAACTGCGACCACAGTTCGGCGAGCTGTCGGCCTTCGCTGATGCGCTGCCAGAATCGCGAAAATTTGCCGCCGCGGATCGCCGCGGCAGTTCCGGAAGGAGAAACGACGGGACTCATGCCAGAAGTATAAGGTAAACGGTGCGCAACGTTGTGAGCAGCGGGACTAATCGCTGGACTTTTTGAGATTCGCCCGGCCGAGCGCGTCCCAGCGCGCGTCGTCCCGCTCGTTTTTCGCGCCGTCGGCGCGCAGCGAGCCGCCGAACTGGACTTTTCCAAAGCCAAAGCGGTCGCGGAGGGAGTCGGTAGCTTTCGTGAGCTTTTCGAGGCGCTTGCGCTCTGCGGCATCGAGGAGGTCGAGCTGCTCAGCGCCGTGCGTCAAGCCGCCGAGGCTGACACCCACCAGACGCACTCTGCGCTTCGTGTCGCGGTGCTCCGCGAAAAGCGCTTGAAACACGCGAAAAATATCGCTATCGAGCTGCGTCGGCTCGGCCAGCGTTTTCGCGCGTGTGCGCGTGTCGAATCCGGCGTAGCGAATGGTCAAAGTGAGCGTGCGCGTCGAAAGCCCGGCTTCGCGCAAACGCTTGCAAGCTTTCTGCGACAGGTGACTAAGCATGGCGTTCAGTTGTTCCAGGTCGCTGCTGTCCTCGCCGAAGGTGTGGTTGTGCGAAATGGATTTCGGTTCAGCGTCAATCACAAATTCGTAGGAATCGCCGCCGCGTGCCTTGCGATAGAGCGCGTCGCCCCATTTCCCGAAAATGGTTTCCAGTTTTTCGTGGGGCACCGCGGCGATTTGCTCCACGGTTTCGATTCCCAGCGCGCGCAACGCGCGTTCGGTAACCTCGCCAATTCCCGGAATTTTGCGAGCGGCCAGCGGCGCGAGAAATCGCTCTTCCCGGCCGGGCACGACCCACACGAGACCACGCGGTTTCGCCTGGTCCGATGCCACTTTCGCTACCAGCCTGGTTGTCGCCAATCCGCCCGAGCAGGGGAGCCCGGTCGTTGCCGTGATGCTTCGCAGCAGTTTGTCCGCGGTTGCGAGCGGCGGCCCGTGCAGGCGCTCGGTTCCGGCGAGGTCGAGATAGGCTTCATCAATCGAGACCATTTCCACGACGGGTGAGAACTTCGCGAGCAGCGCGGCAACGCGGTCGCTCCATTCGGCGTACTTTTCGTGATGCCCATCGAGAAAAACTCCGTGTGGACACAATTTCCCGGCGGTGCGCAGAGGCATCGCGGAATGCACGCCGAATTTTCGCGCTTCGTAACTCGCGGAGGTCACGACGCCGCGCTGATTGGGCCCGCCGCCGACAATCACCGGCTTGCCGCGCAATTCCGGCCGCTCCAGCAGCTCCACGGAAACGAAGAACGCGTCCATGTCCACGTGGAGGATAGACGCGACGCTGTTTGCCGAACGCTCTTCCAGCGAGCCGTGCTTCGCACGAAATCGCGCCATGTCCGGCATCGCCCTAGCGTACTCTCTCGCCAAACCCCGAACAATTCCGATCGGGTTCTGATGGGAACTAGAATGGATTGGGCGAAGATCCTAGAACAAACAAAAAATCCCGTGGGGTAACGATACGTATCCCGTGGAATCGAGGGGGAAAGTCTCGAATATTTCCGGTAACAATAAAATCAGCTCCGGCGGCGATCGCGCACTCCATCACCCTATCGTCTTCGGGATCTCTGGTTACGGCAACTTTTTTCCTGGGCTCAACTATTGTGGCAACTTCCTGGAAGGCCTTAATGAATCTTGCCGCTCTGTGCTGATCCAGGTGCAGGTAGCCGCGAGTCAAAACATCGCTGTACTCATCGAGGAGCGAGCCGGAGATAAAACACCGAAATCGTTTCGAGGTCGCGCCGTCCAGGATAGCTGCCGGCGCGCCTCTTCGATGCAGCAGTCCCGAAACGATGACGTTCGTGTCTAGGACTACTCTAAGCATTCTTCAATTTCTGTTTGCGCTCGCGACGATACCGTTTGATCTCGCGGTTTATTTCTCGCATTGTCCAACGGTCCAGCCCTTTGGCTTTGGCCTCGCGTCGAATCTCTTCGACCACGGGAAGAGGCTTCGCGAAATTCCTCAAATATTCCTCGATTCCCATAATTACCACTTGCGGCTCGCCGCGTCTGCCGACGACGAATCTTTCTCGATTTTGCCCCGCTCGCTTGAGAATCTGGCCGAATTGCGTGCGGGCAGTTAGCGCGGAAACTATTCGCGCTACGGGCCGGGCGGTTATCGCTCTTCCTTTTGGCATCGTGCCATCCTCTGGTTTGGACTAATTAATTAGTTCAGTTTCATTTTACGTTGCGCCGAAAGAGCGACTCAAGCTTTTTCGGCGGCGATGACGCGAGCAACCCCGGAGAGGTCGTTGGTCACGCTGACGGTCGTCCAGTCGGGTGCATCTAGGAGGGGTTGCACGGCGGCAAGCGAGTTGTGACCGAGTTCCAAGACGAGGATTCCGCCGTGCATTAGCGACCTTGCGGCTTGCGCGATGAGGTCGGCATAGAATTCGTAGCCTTCTTCGCCCCCGTAGAGCGCAACTCCCGGCTCGTGGTCGCGAACCTCGCGCATCAGCGAGCTTTTCTCGTTGCGGCCGATATAGGGAGGATTGCTCACGATGAGATCGAATTTTCCCGCGGCAACCTTCAAATCATCGAAAAGATTCGACTGCACAAAATGCAGCCGGCTGGCAAAGCTATGGCGCGCCGCGTTGCGTCGAGCGACGTCGAGCGCTGCGGCGGATATATCCGTCGCGACGATGGCCGCCGCAGAAAGTTCCTTCGCGAGAGCGATGGCGATGCAACCGGAGCCGGTGCCGATGTCCACAATCTGAAGGCCGTCGCCGGTAAGGGTTTGTTTGTGTCCGGCGCGAATCGTGCGTACTGCGAGGCGGTCGAGGGCAACTTCGACGACGTGCTCGGTTTCCGGGCGCGGAATCAGGACGTCCGGCGTCACTTCCAATTCGAGGCCCCAGAATTCCTGCTTGCCCGTGATGTATTGCGTAGGTTCGCCTGCAGCGCGGCGCGCAAGGAACGAAAAGAAAGTCTCGACGCTCGCCATGGGAATCTGTTCTTCCGGATGTGCGTAGAGCCACGTACGGTCACGGCTAATGGCGTGAAGAAGGAGCAACTCTGCGGACAGAGTGAAGCTCGGGACATTGGCATCGCGCAATTGCGTGATGGCTCGTTTCAATGCGCTGCGAACATCCATACGAGAAAAGAAAATTAACCCGCAACGATCGCGGGATCGGGCACGAGGTTCGCTTCAATCGAAGTGACGGGTTCGAGCGTCATGCTTGCGCAAGCTCCTGTTCGAGGCGCTCGGCTTCGTAATGGGAAACAAGCGCGTCCACGAGCGGAGCGAGTTTGCCATCCACGACATCGGTGAGCTGGTGGAGCGTCAAGCCGATGCGATGGTCCGTGACGCGATTCTGCGGGAAATTGTAGGTGCGGATTTTTTCCGAGCGGTCGCCGGACTTGATCTGCCCGCGGCGTTCGGCGCCGATCGCCGCTTGTTGTTTTTCCAGCTCCATTTCGTAGAGGCGTGTGCGTAGCACGCGCATGGCCTTGGCGCGATTTTTGATTTGCGATTTTTCGTCCTGCTGCGAAACGACCAAACCGCTCGGAATATGCGTGATGCGCACGGCCGAATACGTGGTGTTGACGGACTGGCCGCCAGGACCGGACGAGCAGAACGTGTCGATGCGCAAATCCTTAGCCTCGATTTTGATGTCGATTTCGTCGGCTTCGGGGAGCACTGCGACTGTCGCGGCGGACGTGTGAATGCGGCCTTGCGTTTCCGTGGCGGGCACGCGTTGCACGCGGTGGACGCCGCTTTCGTACTTCAGCTTGGAATAGACTTTGTTCCCTTGAATCGCGGCGACGATTTCTTTGAGGCCGCCGAGAGACGATGGCGAGCTCTCGAGGACTTCCACTTTCCAGCCCTGCGACTCGGCATAGCGCGAATACATGCGGAAGAGCTCCGCGGCAAACAGCGCGGCTTCATCGCCGCCCGTCCCGGCGCGAATTTCAACGATCACGCTCTTCTCGTCGTTGGGATCTTTCGGGAGCAGCAGCACTTTCAATTCGCGCTCGACGACTTCTTTGCGCGCGGTCAGCTGCTTTTCCTCCTCCTGCGCAAGCTGCTTCATCTCCGCATCGTCGGCTTCGAGAATCATCTGATGCGCGCCGCCGAGGTCTTTTTCGATCTGCTTGAACTCGCGGTGCTTCGCCACGATTTCTTCGAGCTCGGCGTGCTGCTTGGCGATCTTCTGGAAGCGCGCGGAGTCGGTAGTCACTTCAGCGGTGGAGAGCTGCTGCGTGAGCTCGTCGTAGCGCGCACCAAGCTGATCCAGTTTGTCGGACAACGTCATTACGGCCATGGCAGAACCTCGAAAGAAAGTAAGTAGTGAAAAGTGATTAGCGAGAACGGAAAAATCGGGCGCGCTCGCGAAGGAGGCGAGCCAGGCGGGATCAGCTAATAGAAGGAAGCGAACATTCGATTGCTCTTTACCAAGAATAGCCGAGAAAACGTGTTCACGCAATTGGATGCGGCCAGCCGTTGCCGCGATGCGGAGCGATGTACTACGATGCGAGGACGATGAGCGAAGCGGTCCGAACGTTGATGCGCATGAGCGTGGCTGGCGCGGATGAGAGCGCACCCGCCACCGACGCCGGATTTTTGTGGGATTTCTGGTACCCCGCGACACGCAGCGTAGCGATCCGCGGAAATGCGCTGGCGACCGCCATGCTGCTGGAAGTTCCCCTCGTGCTCGGGCGTACAACAGAAGGCAAAGCCTTCGCAATGCGGGATTCTTGTCCCCACCGCGGTATTCCTCTGTCGCACGGACGATTCGACGGGAAAACGCTGGAGTGCAGTTATCACGGCTGGCGGTTTGAGCCGTGCAGCGCGCAATGCGTCGAAATTCCTTCGCTGACGAGCCAGGACAAGCTGAAAGTCGACCGCGTGTTCGCGGGACATTATCCTTGTGAAGAGCGCGACGGGTACATTTGGGTATACATGAATGCGCCCGGAACGCGCCTGCCGGAGAGTGTGGCAGAAGCCCCGAAGCTCAGCACTTTCAGCGAGTCGTACAAAGTGACGCATCTGCAGTGCGACCTGCCGTCGCACATCGATCATGGGATTATCGGATTGATGGATCCCGCGCACGGTCCGTTTGTGCACCAATCTTGGTACTGGCGCAGCCGCGGCAGCATTCACGTGAAAGAAAAAAAGTTCGAGCCGATTCCCAACGGCTTCCGCATGAGCCCGCACACGCCGAGCTCGAACAGCGCACCCTACCGCATGCTGCAGAAATACACCGGCGAACCGGTGACGACGACGATTGACTTCGTGCTGCCAAACATGCGCACAGAAGAGATTCGCAGCGGGAAGCTGTGGTTCTCTAGCCGCGCGACGGTGACGCCGGTGCGGCGCGATCTGTGCCGGATTGATTTTGTTGCCGCGTGGAATCTGCTGCTCCCGGTGTGGGTTTTCCGGATTTTCGCCGAAAAATTCTTGCGCCAGGACCAGGAGACCATGATTCGGCAGGCCGAAGGGTTGAAGCACAATCCGAAGTTGATGCTGATTGACGACGCGGACCGGCCGGCGAAATGGTATTTCGGCTTGAAGGCAAATTTGCTCGAGTCGCGTCGCACTGGCGCGCCGATGATCCATCCCATGGACGGCCCGGTCACCCTGCACTGGCGATCGTAGGGAGCCGGCCCGTGCTGGTTAGCGTAAGGAAGTGAGGTCGAATTCGACGGTGACCGGCTCGCCCTCCGGCGGGACAATGCGAATCACCGCGGTATCGGAGGGAAAGGCCTCGGCCGAGAATTCGTAACGAAGCGTGGCGCCGGAAAGATCGCAGCTGCCATACCCGTCGCCGCAACTCACGGTGGACTCTCCGGAGGAAGAGAGCGCCTTGACGGGTTTGTCTTTGTTGAAGACGTCGACGCGAAAATCTTTCCAGAAGTCGTACGGACGAAGCTGAAAACCGGTCGTCGTGGTAGAGCCGGACTTGACGGCGCGGGCAATGAAAGGACCGTACGAAGAAGTGAGCCGAATCTGGATCACGATTTGAACGGTTTCCGTCTGGCTGCGATGGTCCTGTTCAGCTTGCTGGGCGCTGTAGCCGGTGGACCGCTGCATCATGTTCTGGACGATGAGCGCGAACGGCGTTAGAAAAGTGACCGATGCGATTTGCGGGCCGGACTCTGGGGCGGGAAGGTATTTGTTGTACTTCCCAAAAAAGTCGGCCAGCGATTGGTCGTGATGCTGGCCCAGAAAATAAGCTTCGCGAACGGCCTCATCCGACAGAGGTGTTTGCATGGCGAAGCCCGAAGGAATCAGCAGGAGCGACACGCCCAGGGCGAAGAATGAAGTGAAGTGGCAGCGCATTTGGGCGGGCCTCCTAATGGTTAGATGCCTAAGAATGTTACCGAGGTTTCAGAACTAGCGCATTGGACGTGCGCACACGCCGACGGACTAGCGGCTAGATCCGCCGGGGAGTATTGGGAAAGTCCAGCCACACTTTGATCCCGCAAAAGTGCGACCCTTCCGTGCAAATGGGCGTGGTCACGTTGGCGCGCAAGTGGCAAGGTGGGCCAACATATTTCGCCAGTTGCGGATGCACTTCGCGCAGTTGCACCACTTCATCCATCGAAGCCGCATAAATCTCTTCCTGCGCATTGAAGCACGTTCGCATCGTCCATTTGTGCAGCAGGTGCAGCAACGAGCCGGACTCGACGAGCCGGATAGCTTTGGCGTTGGGCAGCAGGTACAGCGCGATTTCCAGCGGCACACCGCGATCGAGCAGTCCATTCTTGGCGGACCAGGCGTCGCTCATAGCGCGCCCGTAGAGTTCGCGCGCGCGAGGATTCTGTGCCAGCAGCGCGGGAGTGATGTAGTCCGGCTCGCGAGTGTCTCCCAGCGTCAAGAGCGGACGCGACCCGGGCACCATGCGGTGCCGCTGGTCCTGCGAATCCGCGGTGTGCGAGATTTTTTTTGCGAACGTGTAATTGGCGTGCTGCAGCGCGCGCATCATCGGCGAGTGCACGCCCACGTCGAGCGTCTCGAGCCGGTACGGATTGCGCGCCGGGTTCAGCAGCCGGTCGATCGCTTCCGCATCCGGGCATTGCGACGAAGTCAGCCCGAGCACGGCGCGGTACGCGTCGGCGATGATGCGTGGCGCGTTCGGCGAATAATCGATCAGCTTGGACGTTCTGCCCGCGAGCGCGGCATCGAATTCACGCGCAAACGATTCCGCGTCCGGCGCAGCGCTCCAGTTCGCGCCATTTCGGTTTGACGCATTTCCGCTGGACGCATTTCCATTGAACGATGCCCCGCCCCATTCCGGCCGCTCTTCCAGCGGCTCTGTGCCAAAGCGCTCGAAAAATTGCGGATCAATTTTTTTGACTTCCTCGACCATCGCGCCGATCACCGCGCGCGATTCGCTGGGCGTGTCGCTGGCCGCCGACATGCGCCACAGCCGGTGCAGCACGATGCCGGAGATGGTGTGCACCATCGTCGTGAACGCCGCGACGGGCAGCACATAACGCGCAATCTCGATCGCGCGCTTTTCCGCGGAGCGCTCAATCTTTTGCAGCCGCTTCGCATGCGACATCGGTCCGATGTGCCAGATGTCCGACAAAATCGCGCGCGTGTCGTTCACCAGGATTTGCGACAGCTCGCGGTACGCGTTCCAGGCGCGCGCGATCGCCGCTTCGTAGATTTCCTTCGCCGCGTGGTTGAAGTAGAGGTCCGTGGGCGGAACGAAAGCCTGCGCGCGGTCCAGCCGGACATAGCGCTGCGATTGTTGCTCGGAATTGTAGAAAGGATGCGCGTGCAAAAACGACCACACGAATTGCCGGCTGACGTTTTCCAGCCCGAATTCGAAGTGCGCGTGCTGGTACACGGTGTGATGCCCGCTGTAGAACGTTGCCGCTCCGATGTTCAGTCGCTGTTTGTCGGTGATTTCCTCGGCCGTGATCAGGCGCGGCGCGTAGCACGTGCGCGCCGCAGCGATGGCGGAGTCAAAAGGATGTGCGAAGGCGTTGCGCAGCGTGATGCGTGGCGGGGCGGTTTCGACCAGATCGTTGGAGGGAGCGCCGCCGAACATGCGGGATTGCGTGGCCACAATGGGAAGTTATTCTACACGCGCGCGACACACGAAGGCGTTGAAAGTTGCGGGTCGCAATCTTCTCTGCGTGCCTCAGCGAACTCTGCGCCTTTGAGTTGTCGTTTCTTCCGTCTCCTTGCCTACTCCCGGTTTCTTCCTTGTAGGCGGATACGGAGCTTTGCAAGATACGATTGCGCCCTAACTATGGATTGAACCTCCATAATTACGGCTAGGCTATGAATGTTAAGCTGACGTTGAACGATGCATTGGTGAAAGAGGTCCGGAAGATCGCCGCCGAGCGAGACACGACACTGACTGGATTGGTGCGGCAATACCTACAACAAATTGTCGCTGAAAACGCAAGGTCGGGACCAAATCGGAGGGAGCTCGAAGCGCTGCACCGGAGCTTCGAGAAATTTCAATTCCGCCTGGGAAAACGAACCTGGACGAGAGCCGACCTGCACGAACGCAAAGGCTGAACAGTCTTCGCCCTCCGTCGAAGGTTGTCTTAATAAAAAAATCGCGCAACACAATTCGCGCGCTTACTTTTTTGCGGCGGATTTTGACGCTTCCACTTTGGCGGCGGCGTCGGCGTACTTTTTGGTGAAGCGTTCCACGCGGCCCGCGGTGTCCACCAGCTTCTGTTTGCCGGTGAAAAACGGATGGCAATTCGAGCAGATTTCCACGTTCATGCGCTCGCCTTTGATCGTCGAACGCGTCTGGAAGTTATGCCCGCAGGCGCAGTGCACGGTGATGACGTGATAGTCGGGGTGAATACCGGGTTTCATGAGGCTCCATTCGTTCGCGTCCGGTCTGCGCGGCTTCTCGACATCGTCGAGGCACCACAGCCACGTCGCTAGGTCGCGAGGAAACCTCTATTATAGGCCAAGCTCGTAGCATCTCCAAATTCTCCGGGGTGATGGAATTGGAAGGGTACATCGTTACCCCCTGAGGGAGCTAAGGTGCTTGAGCGGGAAGCGGCAGGGGGAGATGGAAAGGTTGTTGAAGGGGAGGGAGAGAGGATGACTTTTGGGGTTGTGGGAAAGTGGGAATCCCGCGCTGTTGGCGGGATTTCCAAGCTCGGTGGAAAAGGGGGTTGTTCTTTTCCACCGAGCGTCTTTTCCACAACCCCCGGCCCTGGCGCGGCAGCCTCTAG
>Ga0209166_10000858_pt1 | contig 28618 bp, 28 predicted proteins | sample Coa_R1_3_FD_187151 | JGI IMG/M metagenome (GOLD analysis project Ga0209166, IMG submission 187151) | Surface soil microbial communities from Centralia Pennsylvania, which are recovering from an underground coalmine fire - Coalmine... | ecosystem: Environmental > Terrestrial > Soil >...
GCGCAAACGGGGAGACCGCCTTCACCGTAAAGGCCAACCGGCTTGGTTCGACAGCGCGGTTTGGTGGCAGCACGCGGATCTTCGAACTGTCCTCGACCGATCCGTTCAAGGTGTCACTCATCAGTGCGGAGGTCCTGACGAAATGAGACGCGCGAGAAGCGATAAAGGCGTCCCGGTAACGCACGGGTATTCAATTACCCACAAGAAACTCTACAAACTGTATTTTTCGATGCGGTCCCGTTGTGAGAAACCTACGGACCCGGCTTACCACCGATATGGTGGACGTGGGATCACCGTTTGTGAGGAATGGAAGACGCCTGAACCGTTTTGCGAGTGGGCGCTCGGACATGGATATGCCGCAGGGCTGACACTGGAACGCATGGATAACTCCGCAGGATATTTCCCTTCCAACTGCACCTGGGCGACCCGGACCGCCCAAGCCAGAAACCGACGGTCCAATAGATTGGTGGCAGTCAAAGGCGAGCAAAAGTCTATCGCGGAGTGGGCTGACATATTCAAAATGCCGCAACACCGTATCCAGCAACGGCTCAGACTTGGTTGGCCCGTTGAACGGATATTTTCAGAACCTCCAGCCCATATAGGAAACTGGCGCGGATGAGCCGATTCACGTTGGTCGCACAGGGGGTTCCTGTGCAGGCATTGTTGGACGATCTGGACGCCAATCCTGACGTCTGGGATGAACGGCCTGAGAGACGTCTTGGGGTTTCTCCGCATCGAGAGACTTCGGATGTGTGGTGCAGATACGCCGATCCGGCGTGGTTGGCGCGGACCAATGACTTCGCCGGGCCGCATCAATCCGTGTGGTGGCCCGTCGTTGACCGAATCCCTTCGGTTTTCGCTATCTGGGACTGCATTCGCTGGGCACTCGGTGGCGATCTGGAGTTCGGCGGGGTGCTGATCACGCGGATACCGCCTGGGTGCCAGGTCTATCCGCACCATGACAGGGGCACGTGGCACGCCGAGCACTACGACCTGAAGGTGTGGCTTCCACTCAGAGCCAATGATCAGTGCGTGAACATGGTGGAGGGTGAGGGGATGGTCTGGAAGGTGGGGGAATGTTGGTCGCACGATAATCTCGTCATTCATTCCGTCAGAAACGAAGGCCCCACAGAGAGAATTTGTTTCATCGCGTGTTTTCGGAGGCGCCTGTGAGGACCATCCCGCTCCCATCCCAGGCCGAATTGCGGAGGCTTTTTGATTACGACCCTGAGACCGGCGACCTGATCTGGCCCGCGAACAACCGGAAATCAAATCTCAGGAAAGCGGATCATGTCCAGAACATGGGAAACCTTGGACGTTCGCCTCAGAGGGACCTGCCGCGCGGGGTAACGCTTCGTTGTGACGGCAAAAAATGGGTCGCGAAAATCAGGTTCGATAACGCTGAAATGTGTCTTGGATCGTATGACACCCCGGAACTTGCGGCTGCCGCCTACGCGGACGCTGCAACGAAATTCCGGGGGGATTTCGCGAGGGTAGCAAATGTCTGAAACGAACTACGAAAAGCTCGTCGAACAGCCCGACGAGGTCAGCATCACCATCAGCGACGATATTTTCATCAAGCATTACCGGATCAAAAAGGCTGGCACCTACCTGCCGCAGCACAGCCACAAATACGAGCATGGCACCTTGGTCTGCCACGGCAGCATCCGGGTGTGGGTCGATGGCCGGTTCAAAGGGGTGTTCCACGCACCGTCAGCGATCAATATCCCGGCCGGCACCAAGCATCTGTTTGAGGTCCTGGAGGACAACACAACGCTCGCCTGCATCCACAATGCGTCGCGGTCCGGCGAAATTGAAGTGCATGAAGAGCACCAGATTGTCTGATGGTTGAAACACCGGGCGCAATCCCGTCCATCAACGAATCATTCATCAATCCGGACGGGAACAAGATCACCCGCACGTGGTATCGCGTGCTTCAGGCGCTGACCAAGAACAGCGGTCAGCTTTCGCAGCCCATCACAGTAAAATCGAACAGCTTCTTTGTCAGCGGCGATATCAATTCGGGCGGCACACTGGAGCCGGTCACCATTCCGAGCGGCGAATTGCTGGGCAACAGTTCCGGGACGGCCGCTGCCGCTTCGCCGCAAACGGTTGACCCGTCGCTCTCGCTCAGTGGTGGCGTTCTGGCCTTGGCCAAGCTGCCCGGCGGTGCGGTTCTTGGGAACGCCGGCAACGTCGCAGCGATCCCGAGCGAATTGCTCATCGGTGCAGGACTGACCATCGTTGCGGGCTCGCCACCAATCCTGGAGGTATCGTCGGGCGGTCCGAGCAACACCACAGCGCTCGCCCAAACGCTCTCATGGTGGCGCCAATGATCCTGGATCTCACGACCAAGGTCCTCCAGGTCGTTCTGGGCGAAGCGCACACCACGCGGCCGGCCGAGGTCGTAACGTCGTGGGCAGAGACGTCCGCTGCCACCTTCCAGGGCGGCAATACCAACGTCAACACGAACGGCACCACACCGGTCACCGTAGTGGCCGCGCCGTCGAACAGCACCGTGGTGCGCGACGTTCGTGAGGTCCGTGTCTTCAACAACGACACGGTCACCCACAACGTCACCCTCCAGATATTCGATGGCACCAATACCTGGATTGTCGCACCGACGCCTGTCGTGGTCCTGGCAGGCGGCAGCTTCATCTACACGTCGGGAGTGGGCGGTGTCGGTCCCACAGGGCCGACCGGACCGACGGGGCCTACGGGGGCCACGGGCGCGACCGGGGCAACCGGCCCGTCCACGGGGCCAGCAAGTGGCGATCTGTCCGGCACCTACCCCAGCCCGAGCGTGGTCGCTCTAAATGGCCAGCCGCTGGGTTCAACAACGGCTGGTTCTGGCAATCTCCTGATCGGCTCAGGAACGCAATGGGTCTCCCATTCCATCACCGGGGATTGGACCATTACCGCTGGTGGCGCTTCGACTGTCGCCAAGGTCAATGGAGTCAGCTACGGGGCTTCACCGGCCACCAACAGCTTCCCGCTGGTGACAGGATTAAATGCCGTCACCTATACGGCGACCAGCCAGATACCCGGCAGCACAACGAATGACAGTGCCAGTGCGGGGAACGTCGGGGAATACATTACTTCGACTGTGCTGGTTGGGGCGGCGGTCTCGGTTACGAACGGGATAGCGGCGAACGTGACCTCCATATCTCTCACCGGAGGGGACTGGGATGTAGACGGCAATGTTGTCACCAACCCTGCCGGTTCAACAACAGAGACAGCGATAGTCGCCTGGACCAGCACGGTATCCGCTACAGGCCCAACTGCACCAAACAATGGCTCCTATACGCTGCTCCGGGTAAGCCCTACAGCGGGTGCCAATAATGCTGCCCCCGCCGGTCGGCAACGTATCTCTTTAGCGTCCGCTACAACCGTTTATGTGAGTGGTATCGTGGGGTTCGCTACGTCAACGGACGCGATCTACGGCTTCATCGGCGCACGGCGCAGGAGATAACAATGGCGCTCACCACCATCGCGTTCTGCCATCACTGCAAATGGCGCAGTTCGGAAAGTCCGATCCAGATCGACGCGGCCGGTGCGCCCTGCCCGACATGCGGGACCGGGATATCCGCGCTCCACTGCGACCCTTCATATACTGGCACGGACCCGTTTGGCCGCCATTACGTCGAAGCGCAGGCAATCCAGGATCATTTGGCGAGAGCAGGAGTAACGACCGTCAACCCGGTCGGTGTGGCAATCCCAAAGCACCCCAACACTCCGTGATTGCCTTAAAACTGGTGCATCGTTAGTTTGAAGGTAGCCGAACCGAGACGGGTCTCCTCGGGCAACACTCCATTCTCCCAGGGGATTTGCCCGTGCCTTACGGTTTTGCCGCAGCAGCAGCCGGCTCAGTTCTCAGTGGCGTCATCGGCGCCAACGCATCCGGCAAGGCCGCAAGCCAGCAGGCGTTTGAGCAGCAGCAGGCGCTCGACCTGCAAAAGTCCGTTTACGGCGACACCAAGAACGCGATTGCACCCTATACGGCTTACGGTGAGAACGCGCTCCAGAACCTCCAGCAATTGCTTGGCATCGGCCCAGGTGGCGCTGGCCCGGTCGCCTCAAACCCCATCCTCAAGATGCTGGGAATCGGTGGCCCTGGCCCAATGGGCAGCATCGACCCGAGCACCTTCCAAGGCTCGCCGGGGTATCAGTATGCCAAGCAGCAGGGGCTGGAAGCGGCGACCAACCAACTGAGCCGCGGTCCGGGCGGTGGCAACGCGCTCATGGCCTTGCAGAAGACCGGCCAAGGGCTCGCCGACCAGAACTGGAACAATTACCTGTCGAACGCCTCAGGGGCATGGCAGCAACTGCTTCAGAACCTCGGAGCCGGCGTCTCGACCGGCGCGAGTGCCACCAGCCTGCTCACCGGCCGCGGAACGGACTTCGCCAACGCAGCGGGCAACAACCTGGGCAACATCGGAAACGCCAATGCTCAGGGCACCATGAACAGTGCCGGCGCATGGGGTGGCGCGCTCAACAATCTGGTCACGAATTTCAACAACGCGGGTGGCGGACAGGCGGTCGGCTCCGGGATCAATTCGTTGTTCAGTGGCTCCGGTCCCTTCAGCGCCAACACGCTGAACACCACGTTCGGCACTCAGTTCGGCCCTGGCACCTTCCCGACCGCGGACAACCCGAACGCGATCGTGCCGGGCTACGCGGCGGACAACTACACGCCACTGTGAGAGGCTAAATGTCCGGTATCCTTCCGCTCCAGTATCGGCCTACGCCGAACGTCGGCACGGTCTATGACCCGACGGTGCAGATCAATGCTGCCGACCAGCAACTGCAACTGAAGCAGCAGCAGGATGCGGTTGAACGTCAGAACGCCCTGATGGGCATCTTCCGGGACCCGAAATCACTGGACGGGACCGGCAATCCGACGCCCGAGACGATGCAGAAGATCATGGCGGTTGACCCCCAGGTGGGGATGACAGTCCGCCAGAACATGCTGATAGGCCAGCAACGGCAACTCCAGACAGACGCGCTGAAAAGCAATCTGATGGAAAAGAAAATGGACATGATCGGCGAGGCGACAGCGCCGATCATGGAAACCTACGAGACTGATGTCAAAAGCGGCGTCCCGGAACCGCAGGCGCGGCGGAACGCGCAAGCGGCCTTGGTTCAGGCCAACCAACGGCTGATGGACAGCGGGATCTTCGGAGAAGACGACAAGAAGCGGTTCCCGACCGAGTTCGACCCGATCCAAATGCGGAACGTCGTCGCCGGCACCAAGCAATACCAGGATTGGGTGAAGCAGCAACGTGCGGACGCGGAAGAGGCCCGAAAGCAGCGGCACGACGACGAACAGAACACCAACAAGGGCACCGAATTGTTGCAGGACAACACCGGCCGGCCCTTCACGTGGCGTCCGAACGCGCCTCAGGGCAAGAAAGCGGTCTACGCTGATGACAGCCCGGTGCCCGAGGAAAAGCTGCAAGGCGTTTCGAAAGTTAGTTCGGGTGGTGGTGCTGGCGGCTCCCCCGCTGCCCAGGACCGCAGAGACATCGAGTTCACCGAGCGGAACAAATACGAGCGCGAACTCGGCCACCCGGTGACGAGCGCCGATGAGCAAGCGGAACTCAAAAACCGCATTCTGAAGGCTGAGACTGACCGCAAGGCGGCACAGGCCGGCGCAACGACCGGCGCCAGGCTCGCTGCGGGTGGTGGCTCCGCTGGGACCCAGGACCGGGCAGCCATTACGAACGTCGTCAGGACCAATTACGAGACGGAACTCGGCCGGCCGGTCAACCTCGACGATCCCAAGGAGAAGGCAGAACTGGACAGGCGCGTCCTGGCTGCGGAAGACGCTCGGACGACGCAACGGGCCGCCGATAAGCAGGCCGCCGTGGCGAAGACCGCGGAAATCACCGTCGATGGCAAGCCACAACAGGGCATCTGGAAATACGGCCAGTGGTTCGAGCCCGACGGGAAGACCCCGATAACCTCGCCAGTCCGGATGACCGCTTCGGTCAGAGCCGATCAATCCTTGGCGGACCGTGAGAAGCTGGCTGCCGAGCGCGCTGATACCGGTGTGCCGCAAACCCCTGACCAGAAGGCCGCCGCTGCCGCTCAGGTGGCGTCCGGCGAGCCGATGACCCAGATCATACCGGGATGGGGGCCTGCTTCCCGCAAAGCGCAGCAGGAGGCCCGGAACGACGCTATTCAGTTGATCCGCGATCAGACCGGGATGGATGCGCTGGATGCCGGCCTGGAACTGGCAAACCGTGGCATCGAATACGCCAGCGGCAAGAAGGCCCAGGGCGTTCAGCAGACCATGCTTTCGACCACCCGGACCGCGGTGAAGCAGCTTGATTACAACATCGACAAAGTCAAAGAGGAACTCACCAGACTAAAATCCACCAATATCTCTCCGGTCATCAACGCTCTACTCCGGAAAGAAGAAGAGTGGACCGGTGATCCCAATCTGTCGTCCTTGTTCTATTCGATGAGCGCCGTTGGCATGGAGTCCGCCCGTATCCTGTCGGGTGGTTCCGCGTCGATCCAGCAGCTTCATGAGGGCGCGGCCAACGAGGCGCGAAAGTGGGCCAACATCGGCATGACGCCGGCCTCCTTCGAAGCCGTGGCCCGGACGATCTCCGACGAAGGCAAGGCACGGTTGAAGGCCTGGGAGGAAGGGATCAAAGAGGGCCGGATCGGTGGGCCGCCGAAAACCGGCAATACCGCTCCCGGAGCGGCGGCTCAGCCACAGCAAGCGGACATCGACTTCCTCAAGGCCAATCCCGACAAAGCTGCGAGGTTCGACAAGACCTTTGGCGAAGGAGCCGCACGTCGGATACTCCAGCCGGCGAGTGCCCCTGCCGGAGCGCCCACTCAACCGGCACCGACCCAGCCCGGTTTCGGGCCGCTGAAGCCGGTGCCTGGTGCTCCTACGGTGGCTCCCCCTGCCGCGCCGAAGCCCGCTGAGGGTGTCCCGGTGCCCGAGCAATACGCCAACCTGCCGGACGGCAAAACCTTCACCAGCAAGAGCACCGGCCAGAAGTTCGTCAAGCGAAACGGCAAAATCTACCCCGTAGAGGGTGGCAATGACCAGGCTCTGAACCGGGCACGGGAGGCTATCCGCCTCGGCGCACCGCGCGATGCGGTCATCAAACGGCTTCAGGATGCCGGGATCGACACGAAAGGGCTCTGATGCCACCCCTGGATTTCACCGATCTCATTCCGGACAAGACGGATGATGATGATGCCCGTAATCGCGGCAAGAACGCCGGGCTACCGGATGACCTGACGCCTGACGAGCAGAAGCCGGATCTGGACCTCTATGACCTGGTCCCGAAATCGAACCTGACCAAATTCATCCAGGCAGTCGGACGCGGCTACCGGCAGGGACGCGACCAGTCTGCGCCGTTCCTGACCCCCCAGGCACAGGAAGGCTTGGATACCGCGATTAAGGGTGGCGGGTTCAAAGCCGCTGCCGCTGGTATCGCGTCCAAGGTGGCTGGCGGGATCTCCGAAGAACTGGCCCGCGGCCAGGGCATGATGCGGGCGGCCCAGGAAGGCGCTCAGGAGCTTGGCACCCAGTTCCTTGGCCCACAGGCCGGACGTGACATCGCGGCCCTGCCAGAAGCGTTCGCTGGCTCGCCTGGGATGCTTCACACGCCGGAAGCCCCTGCGCCTCGTCCGGTGCGGATGCGGGCCGAGCCGACCATTGGCGAGCCGCGGCCACCGACGGCACCGGTTGATGAAGGCCCGACGATTGATGACCTGAAACTGAGACCCGCGACACCGACGGCGCCAACGCCCGCTGGACCACCAGCACCAGTCGATCTTGGCGGTGTGCCAATCCGGGAGGCGGCCAGACCTTATCAACCGACCGTCGAGAAGGCGCCGTCCTCACTCGCCGAGGCCGGTCTGCCTGAGCCAACCGTCCCTGAGCCTGCCCAGGGAACCGAGACGGTTGCCCAACCTCAGGCCGATGGCACGGTCAAGCAGGTCCAGGTCAAGACCGGCGAACCGCCGCCACCACCAAGCGAGCCACCGGCTCCGCCGACCACGCCCACGACCCCGAGCGACCTACGGACGTTGTTCCCGAACCTGTCGGACGAGCAATTCGAAGGCCTGTTCGCAGAGGCATCAAAGCAGGTCCCCCGTGACTTGCCTGCCGGCGAGTGGATGGCGAAGACCCTGGAGGTAATGAAGGGGATCGTTGGTCCGGCAGCGGCGGCGGAAGCCACGCCCGAGAAGCCGAAGCGGATCACATCCACCCAGGTCCAGGCGCGAGACAAAGTCGGCCACAACGAGGCGGTCCGCAGGGCCGAGGCAGAGAACGCCGCCGCAGAAGCCGCCGCCCAACCGCAGCCGGAAGCCGCATTGCCGCCTGATCTGGTCCCGGATCAGCCTGAAGCACCAGCCGACGCATACGGCGGACCGTGGAGCCCGGCTCTGGACGAGAAGGGCCAACCGGCGAAGAACCCCGATGGCGAGCCGGTTTTCGTCAACCAGAATGGCGTTCGCGCCACCATGGACAACGGGGTGCCTTACACCGAGCCGGTCATCGAGACTGAGAACGGACTGGCGCCGAAGAACCCGGACAAGCGCAGGCCGCAGTTCCAGACCGAGGCAGAGGCAAAGCCACCGGAAGAGCCGCAGCCCAGCGCACCAGAGGCGCCACCGAAGCCGGTTTCGATGCGGTCGGAGCCGGGCAAAGTGCCCGAAAGCGAGCCTGAGCCAGAACCTGCACCTAAAAAGGCCGAAACGCCTCAATTGACCACACCTACCGAACATCCGGGCCTTCGCATCAAGAGCCTGGAGACCGGCAAGGAGACCACGATCCAGCCGATCGGCACGGTCCCGCCGAAGTCTGCGGCAGCACCGGCAGGCGGCGAGGGTGTTCCCGAGCGGCCGGGTGGACGCAAGGCCGGGACGTCGGCGATCCCGTCGGTCAGGGAGGCGGAGGAACCGCCACCAGAAGCTGCCGAGCCGACAAACCGTGTGCCGACGCCTCAGGAAGCGTTCCGTTCGGCAATCGAGGCGTCAGGAAATCGAGCCCAGAAAGATGGCTCCTGGAGCATTATCCCGAAGGGCCGGTATTTTGCTGTCAAGCACTTGCCGCCCGGTCCCTACGCTGTGCCGGGCATCTACGAGCCGGCCGCGGGCGAACCTGGGTGGTCGTTGCAGCGAGCGCAGAATGAAGCTGTCGAGCGAGCTTTCGCCGAGCCACAGGCCGCGGAGCCAGCGCCGGTCACCCCTGAAAACCCGTTGGTTACCCACGTCACCAAGAAGGGGAAAACCCTCACCGGAACCATTCGCACCGACCTGAGCCAGGACGAAGCCAGGGCGATCGACCCGTATGCCTTCCGCAAGGACGGCGGCTGGTTCATCCGGTCGAAGCCGACGAAGAGCGAACCGAAGGCGGAGCCGGTCACCACTCCCGAGCAGGCGGCGACACAAGCCGGCGACGTTCCGCCGCCCGATCCCGCGCCTCCGGTGCCCGCTGATCCGGCCGTGGCCGAAGCGGTGGACCTCGCAGAGGGCAAGGGACCCGCACCCGTCCAGAGCCTTCCTGAGCCGCGCAAGGTGGAGCGCGACCGCAAGAAGGACGAACTCACCGGGCAAGATGTGCGCGATGCCGGCGACTTCCTGGACGAGAACACCGAGGAAGGCGACCGCATCCGTGAGATGCTTTGGAACGGCTGGTCGCCACAGGACATCTCGGAAACGCCGGGCATCACAAAATCACCGCGAGAAATTCGTGCAATTGACCGGTTTTTGGACGAAGATGCCCTTGACCGGTCGGATTGGACGGAGGAAAGCGGAGAACCCCTGCCATCTTGGCGGCCAAAGGAGCGGTTCAGTGGACTTCAAAGTGCCCTACGCCTTGGCGATGAGGGAACAGGACCCGAAGGGCTTCAACGAACTGAGCCGGTCGGGGAAACTGGAGCAACACCTTCAGGAGGTCTCCCTGAGGGCGCACCAGATGCTGAAGGATCTCCTGGCGGACAAACCCCGCGACCGGCACGGCCTCGTGTCCCAGGCGGACGAGGCGGCAGCCGAGGAGGTCGTGATGGCGACGCTGATCCAGTTTCCGACACCGGAGAAGGATCAGAACCCGGAGCCACCGGACGACCTGACCCAGAGCAGGTAATCGCCGAAAGCAAGGGCCAGGATTTCGTCATCGAGCCGGGTGACCTCGGCGAGGCGCGCGGCCGGATGCAGAAGGCCCGCGACAATCTCAAGGCCATCGAAGTCGCGAAGCGCGTCATTGCCGAGAAGCGGCTTGCGACGGTCGAAGAGCAACGGGATCTGGTCAAGTATGTCGGCTGGGGCGGCCTGAAGCCGGCATTCCGAGACGGCAAGGGCAATTTCGGCCAGGATCTGGAGAAGATCGGCAAGCGGCTTGAGGAATTGCTGACCCCTGAGGAACTCAGGACCGCCGCTCGTTCCGTCCAATATGCCCATTACACGGCCGAGCACGTGATCCGGTCGATGTGGGATGCCGTCAAGCGGCTGGGCTTTACCGGGGGAACGGTGTTTGAGCCGGGCATGGGTATCGGCCACTTCCGTGGACTGATGCCGCCCGATATCGCCGAAAAGAGCCAGTATCGCGGTATCGAGATGGACCACCTGACCGCGGACATCGCCAAGCTCCTGTATCCGAATTCAGGTGTGGCTCAGGCGGATTACACCCGGCTGCCGCTGCCTGAGAACGCTTTCGACCTCGTCATCGGCAATCCGCCGTTTGCTCGGGTTCCGATCACCAGCGACCCGAAATACGCGGCACATGGGTTCGAGTTGCACGACTACTTCTTCGCAAAGTCGCTCGATGCGGTCCGGCCTGGCGGATTGCTGGCGTTCGTGACCTCGGCCGGCACCATGAACAAGATGGGCGCCGAAGCACGCCAGTTTCTGGCTGAAAGAGGTCAGTTCCTCGGTGGCGTGCGGTTGCCACAAACGGCGTTCCGCCAGAATGCGATGACCGACGTCACGACCGACATCCTGTTCTTCAAACGGCGGCCAGAGGGTAGGCGGGACCTCGCGGATATCCCTGACGATGAAAAGGCCTGGACTGAAACCGTCCCGGTGACGCTGCCTGACGATGAGGGGAATCCGACGGAAGGGCTGACCAATCGGTATTTCGCCGATCACCCTGAGGTCGTGCTGGGCGAGGAAGGTTTCTTCGACAAGCTCTACGAGGGCCGCTACGGCATCCGGCAGCGTCCGGGCACTGATCTGCCGACCGACCTGCGGGTTGCGCTGTCCAGGCTGCCAGAGGGCGTCATGGACCCGCCACCGACGCAGATGGAGGCCTGGGAACGCGACTTCGATGCACCCGAGACCAAGAACGGGAGCTACTACGTCGCGAAAGACGGCACCCTCATGCAATACGCCAACGGAGCGGGAAAGCCGGTCCAGAAGCGTGGCAAGGGCGGTGGCGGCATGACCGCGGCCGATTACGCCAGGGTCGTCAAGCTGGTCCCGGTCCGGAACGCCCTCAGGGCGGTGTTCAAGGCGGATCTGGCCGACAATGAGCCAGCCGGCAAAGCGGCTCGGGCCGAACTCACCAAGCACTACGATGCGTTCGTCAAAGAATTTGGCCCAATCAACAAGGCCGAGATCAGCACCCGTCGGCCGACCATCATCCAACAGGAAACCGCCCGCAGAGAGGCGCGCGAGGAAGCGCGCTACGTCGGCGACCGGTGGGATGAAGGCGATTTCGATGCCGAGCCGTATTACGAGCGCAAGGCGAAGGTCTCCGAGATCGCCGCAGCGAGACAAGCTGCCCGTGAGGCGGCGATCCTGGCTGGCCGGCCGTTCAACGAGGGCTCGTTCGACCCGGACGATATGCCGGACACGTTCATCGACAAGCGGCCGAATATCAAGCCGTTCATGGAGGACCCGGAAAGCTATCGCCTGCGGTCAATCGAGAGCTACGACGACACCACGGGAGAGAGCACAAAGCGGGAGATTTTCTACCGCAACCCGATCTCGAAATACACCGAGCCGGAACTGAAATCGGTCAACGACGGGCTGTTGTGGTCGCTGAACTCGCTCGGCCGCTTCGACGTCGAAGCCATCGCCGAGAAGATGGGCAAGACCGAGGACACGGTTATCACCGAACTCGGCGATTTGGTGTTCGAACCGCCCGAGACACCGGGCGTGTGGGTGACCAGGGACGATTACCTGTCGGGTGACGTCAAGACCAAGCTGGCCCAGGCACAGGATGCTGCCCGGAAGAACTCGCGGTATCAGCGCAACGTCGATGCCCTGGAAACTGCTCAGCCGGTTCCGCTCAGCCCAGGTCAGATCACCATGGTCGTCGGGATGCCGTGGATACCGATGGACGTGATCAGGGAGTTTGCTCGTGATGGGCTGGAACTGGGCAACCCGGTCATTCAATACAGCCCGGCGATCAGCCGTTGGTCCGTAGAGCCATCAACCAACCGGTGGAACACCGACACCGCGGTTGGCCTGCCGAAGTGGAGCACGCCACGCGCCACGGCCTACGAACTGCTGCAAGACGCGCTTAACCGCGTGCAGCCGGCGATTTACGACCGGGTGCGGGACGGGCCGGATATTCTCAACGAGAACGAAACACAGGCCGCCCGCGACAAGGTGGCTGCGATCCAGCGCTACTTCTTTGACCCGGATCTCCGTAGCGGTTGGGCAACCGCCGAACCGACGCGGGCGAAGACGGTCGCCGACGCCTACAACGACGCGCTCAACCGCGAAGTGCTGCGGCAGTTCAACGGCGATTACCTGACGACGCCAGGGATTGCCGGCTCGTGGCGTTGGCGTCCGCATCAGACCAGGGTGATTTCGCGCATTATCCTGCAAGGCAACACCTACATGGCGCACGCCGTCGGCGCCGGTAAGACCTCGGCGATGATCGGCGCCGGCATGGAGATGAAGCGGCTCAATCTGGTCAAAAAGCCGATGTATGTGGTCCCGAACCACATGCTGGGGCAATTCACCAAGGAGTTCTACGAGCAATACCCGGCCGCCCGGATCGCGGTGGCCGATGACGAGCAATTCCACACCGACCGTCGCCGGCAGTTCATGGCGAACGTGGCGGCCGATGACCTTGATGCGGTGATCATCACCCATAGCTCGTTCAAGAAAATCCCTGTCAGCGACGAGTTCATGCGGCAGTCGATCCAGGAGGAAATCGACGAATTGACCGAAGGGATCAGGCAGGCCGAAGGCGACCGGTTCACCGTCCGTCGGCTGGAGGCGATGAAAGAGCGGCTGGAGCAGAAGCTCTCAAAGCCGATGACTGACAAAGACCAGACCCTGAATTTCGAAGATATGGGCGTGGACTTCTTGTTCGTCGATGAGGCGCATGGATACCGAAAGCTGCCGTTTGTCACGCTCCAGGGCAACGTGAAGGGCATTGACCCGAACGGCTCGGATGCCGCCCGCGACCTGCACATGAAGGTGCGCTACCTCGAAAAACAGCGGCCTGGACGGTCGATTGTGCTGGCATCGGGCACCCCGGTCACCAACACGATGGGCGAGCTTTACTCGATCAGCCGGTATTTGCAGCCGAACGCGATGGCAGAGCGCGGTGTAAGCACGTTCGACGCCTGGGCTCAGACTTTCGCCAACACGAAAAGCGTCTTGGAGCAAAACCCCGACGGGACCTACAAGGAGCAAACCCGGCTGTCGCTGTTCGTCAACATGCCGGAACTGTATAAAATGGTCGGCTCGGTGATGGACATCGTCACGTCCGAGCAATTGGGCCAGTATGTGACGCGACCGAAGCTGAAGAACGGCGAACGGATCTTCAATCAGGTCGATCCCACCCCGGAGCAGGTTGCATACACCGCCGAACTTGGCCGGCGCATGGAAGCGATCAAGAACCGCAGCGGTCCGCCTGAGAAAGGCGACGACATCATTCTCAACGTGATCAACGACGGCCGTCATGCGGCGATCGACCCACGGTTCATCAGCGAAGCCCAGGGGAACACCAAGTCAAAGCTCAATAAGATGCTGGATAACGTGGTCAAAATCTGGAAGGATTCGGCCGACACCCAGTTCTACGACCCGGCATCGAAATACGAGAAGCCGAGCTTCAAAGGTCCGGCGACCCAGATGATCTTCGCAAATCTGGGGCTCAACCCGAAGAACGGGTTTTCCACTTACGACTGGATCAAGGAATACTTGCGCAGAGCCGGTGTCCCTGCGAGCGAGGTTGCGTTCATCCGGGATTACAAGACCAGCATCGCGAAGCAAGGCCTGTTCAACGACATGAACGAGGGCAAGGTCCGCATCCTGATCGGCTCGACCCAGAAAATGGGCACCGGCGTCAACGCGCAGCGGCGGTTGCTGGCGGTGCACAATCTCGACCCGTTGTGGTTCCCGGCCGACGATGAGCAGCGGAACGGCCGTATCCTGCGCCAGGGCAATCACAATCCGGAAATCCAGATCCACGATTACGCGACCAACGGCTCATACGACAGCACGATGTGGCAGATGATGGGCCGCAAGGCTGGTTTCATCGAACAGTTCTTCCGCGGCGATCCGAACCTCCGCGATATGGAGGACCTCGGCGAGGCGTCGATGTATGAGCAGGCCGCGGCCATGACGACGTCCGACCCGCGGGTGATGCAGTTGACCCAGTTGCGGATGGACCTCAGGAGGCTGATCCTTCGCCGTGAAGGATTTCGGTCGAACCAGTGGACGCTGGAAAACAAACTGGATCTGCACAACCGCGGCGCCGTCTGGTATGACAAGCGGCAGGCAGCGGCTGAGCAGGACATCGCCCAGCGGCAGGACATTTCGGGAAAGAAATTTACAGCCATCGTCGATGGCGAGACTTACACGGACCGGGCAGAGTTCAATAAAGCGGTCGATGCGGTAATCGAAAAGCATTCGACGACATGGCAAAAAGAAGGGGATACCAAAGACGTCGGTATGATCGGCGGCTTCCCGATACGGCTTTACAGAGGTCGCACGCTCGCCAGACCAGAGATCGTGTTCAATATGGATAGGGATAAACAACTGGAAGGCAATTACGCCCTGTCAGCCCAGGCGCATTTGCGCAATCTCGAAACGGACCGCGAGAATTACGAGGCCAACGCTGCCAAAGAGCGGTCGGCAGCGGCTGCCATTAAACCGTTGCTTGGAGAGAAATTCACCGAGGACGATGAAATCGCCCGTCTCGACAAGGCGGTGAAAGACCTGGAAGCCGAATTGAAGGGTCCCACCGACGCGGAAAAGAATGCTATGGCGGCCGAAGATGCCCCCACCACCCTGGTCAATCAGGTCGGCGGCGGCCTCGATCTTGACCAACCGCGCGAAGTAAAACCGCCAACACTGACCGGCCGGGTGGTCGATCTGCCGGATGACTTGGAGCCTGATTGATGGCTGATTACGATCCCGATCTGCTTCAGACCGAACGGCCGACCGACACGCCGATCGTCAAGGTCCGGCCACGCCGGGCAGGACCACGAGCCGACAACAACAGTTCGAACAAAGACGACGATTACGACCCGTCGATTTCAAAGCCGATGCGGGAAATCCTGGACCACATCAAAGGTCCGGAGAGCGGCGGTCGTTACAACGTCATCTACGGCGGCCAGACCTTCGACCCGGAGAAGGGTCACCCGCGGATTGCCGTGCCGATCAAATCGGGACCGAACGCCGGCAAGACGTCGTCCGCTGCCGGCGCGTATCAGTTCCTCGGTTCGACCTGGGACATGGTTTCCGCCAAGACCGGCCGGAAGGATATGTCCAAGACGTCGCAGGACATCAATGCGGCCGAACTGGCACGGGACACCTACAAGGAACAGACCGGCCGCGACCTGGAGAAGGACTGGGCCAGTGGCAACCCTGCACTGAAGGCGGGCATTAACCGCGCGCTGGGCTCCCAATGGGAAAGCCTCGCTGCCGGACCGCGCGTTGGTAAACTCGGACGAGCGGATTCCGATTACTCTGGCCCTGGCTTCGGGTTTTCCGACTATGCCATGAAGGAGCACCAGGGCCGTCCGGGCACTGACATCCATTGGATGGCGCCAGAGGATTATCTGGACCTGGCGCTTCCGCTGGAGAAGCCGTTCACCACGCCGTCCGGCCGCTCGCTCATGCAGTCGTTCAAGCGCGGCGAGCCGATTGAATCCATTCCGACCCTGGACGTGCACTACGACGGCGAAAAAGCGACCGTCACGGACCAGGACGGTCGTCATCGCGCCTTGCTCGCCCAGCAAGAGGGGCTGAAGGAGATCCCGGTTGCGGTTCGCCGGACCGGTGATGGCGAGCCGAAGGAGATCACCGGGCTCGCCGGCAATAAGCGGCCGTTGGACCTGCCGCCGCGGCAAGCACGTCAGGCGGACCCGGAGGAACAGAAGACGCCGATCGGAGTGCTGCGTGATGCGATCATGCCGCGTGCCGAGGCGGCCGAGGTTCCGGCGTGGGCACAGGACGACGCCCACCAAGCCCAACAACAGGTCCCGGCCTGGGCTCAAGAGGAGCCACCGGCTGGTGGTGGCAACGAAACCGCCAAGCCCCAGCAAGGCCTTCTCGGCAAAGTGGGCGGTGCGGTCGCCGATGCCGCTCTCGATGCGACGGTTCCTGGATTGGGTCTCGTTGCACCGCACGCCGGCTCGGCGCTGATCAATCCGAACAACGCTGCCGCGGCTGCTCGCGGGCTCGCTCCGTATGCCGCGGGTGCCGGTGTCGGTGCTGGTATTGGAGCCATGGCGGGCGGTGTGGGGGCGATCCCAGGGGCGATTGCTGGGGCTGGCGCTGTCGGCCTGGACCAACTGGCGACCGGCCTGATGGGCATGAAGGGGCCGCAGGACGCCACCAATGCGCTGCTTGACCAGCTTGGTGTCCGTCCGTCTGCTACCCCGGAGCAACGGGTGGTCGAACAGATGGCCTCCGGTGCGGGCAACGCCTTCACTGGTGCTGCTGCGGCAAAGCTGCTCGCAACCACCATGAAAACGCCAGCCTCAAAAGTTGCGGCCAACTGGCTCATGAACAAGGGCGGCAGCGTCAACGACACCGTCCGTCAGGTCGCCGGCTCGCTGGCCGAGAACCCGGCGATGCAGACCACAGCCGGCGCCTTCAGCGGCGGAGCGGCACAACTGGCAGCGGAAGCCGGGCTGTCGAAACCGCTACAGATGCTGGTCGGCTTCGCGGCCGGTCTGCTTCCCGGTGGCAAGGGGCTGTCGGGCAACTGGCGGCGCATCAACGCTTCACCGGAGGCGAAGAAAGCCATCGAAGCCGGGTTTGCGATCCCGCCCGCCGAAGCGGAGACCGGTCATATCGGTTCCATGAACCCGACCAACGTGCTGGCGGCCGAGGGCGGCAAGATCAAAACCCAGCAATTGGCATCGGCGCAAAACCAGATCGTCGTCAATCGCAAGGTGGCGACTGACCTTGGCCTGCCACCCGACACACCGATGTTCCCAGAAGCCTACAAGCAGGTTCGGGCGCGGGAGGGGCAGGTCTATCGCGAGGTCGAAAACGCGGTTCCCGAGGTCACCCTCGCCAACGATCCGATCTTCAAGGAAACGGTGCTGGAGATCGGCAAGCCGTCGGAATCAACCGAGCGGCTGTTCCCATCGACCAAAGAGCCACCTGGGATCAAGGAACTGCGGGCCGAGTTACTGAACAATGCCCGCGCTCCGACCGGCGACGTCATGCGCTACATCGCCGACCTGCGGAGCCGGGCAACCGCTGGCTTCCAGGCCCACGGCGAAGGCGCCGCCATGGCACACCGCATGGCCTTTGCCGAGCGAGAAGCGGCGAATGCGCTGGAAGACGCGATGGAGCGCAGCGTCCAGAACGCGCCGCAATACTACAGGGAAAAGCTGGTGGCGGCGCAGAAAGCCCGCGATGACCAGTATCGGGAACGGGCGCGTCAGGGCTTGCCGCTCCAGGGCGAGATGATCGAACGGGCCGATGCCGAGGTCCAGAACTGGTCCGACAAACTGGCGAGGACCAACGCAAAGAACCAGGGCAACCAAACGCTGCTTGACCGGTTCCGGGACGCTCGCCGGGTAATGGCGAAGTCCTACGATGCTGAGTCAGTCACCAACCCGAGCAACGGCTATGTCAGCGCAACCGGCCTCGGCCGTCTCAAGCAGCGTGGCCGGCCGCTCAGTGGCGCGCTGGAAGAGATCGCGGACGCCGCCAACAACTTCCGCAAGTCGTTCCAAAACCCAGCCGCGTTCGGTGGCGTTGAGCCGCTGAGCGTTTTGGATCTTGCATTTGCCGCTGGTAACGCTGCCAAGGCAGTTGCCCACGGTGCGACTGGCAATGTTGGTGGTGCACTGGCCCACGCTCTGGCCGCCATCCCGCCGTTCCTGCGTCCGTTTGGCCGTCGCGCGCAACTGTCGCCGGAATACCAGCAACAGATGATTTCTGGCCCGAAAGGGATCAGTTCGGCACCGCTTGGTGGCCTGACCGGCGCATTCCTGCCAACGCAGCCTGTTCCTGGGAATCCTGGCGGTAATGCACTGATGGGCCTCACGACCACCCAGTGAGGAGAAGACGGTGAAAATTACTTGCGTGGTTTGCGGGTCTGAGAAGGAAACGACCCGGCGAACCGCAAAGTATTGCTCGCGGCGCTGCATGGGCCTTGGTCAGAAAGGACACCCGAAGCCGCACACCAAGGAACACGAGGACCGCCGGGTCTCGGCTACCCGTGCTGCCAATGCGAAACGTGTCTACCTCAAGACCGGACCAAGGCCGGCTGGCGTAATCGAGAAAATGCACACTGGCCGGACCGACTGGGTAAAGGCGAATCCGGACCGGGCACGGGCTTTGTCGGTCGCCAACCTGCCGAAAGACGTCGCCATGGAAAAGAACCCGAACTGGCGCGGTGGTCGCACAAAGGTGGCGAAGGATTTCTACACCAGAAATTCCGGAAAGATGGTCAAATGGCGCAAGCAGGTTTTCAAGCGTGACGGCCACAAATGCAAGGACTGCGGTTCACCCACCCGCCTTGAGTGCCACCACATTCTGCCGCTCGTGGTCAGCAAGGCATTCGCTTTTCATCGCGCGAATGGGGTGACCCTCTGCCGCGATTGTCACAAGAAGACCGACAGCTATGCCACGAAGGGGCGTGATTCCAGCGCGTTCAAACATGGTCGCGATCCAGGAAGCATTCACATACTGTTTATTCCGGAAGCGTGGCACGATTACGACACAGTAGGTAATTGGCAGATCGGAACAGATGGTCAGTCCATTCTCATTTTGGTCACGAGGATGAAAAACCCGATCTATCAACAAGCGGTCGCTCTACATGAACTCACTGAGGCGATGTTGTGTCTCGCCGCTGGCGTGACTCCAAAGGCGGTCGATGACTTCGACATGGGGGAAGGAAAAGACCTGGACGAACCTGGTTTTGATCCCCGCGCTCCCTATCATCGGCAGCATTGCTGGGCTGACGTGGTCGAACGAACGTTCATTGCCGCGGCCGGGCTCAGTTGGACCGCCTACGACCAATCGGTTGGGGATCACGGATGCGAGTGCTGATCATCGACACGGACCGGGTCGGTCTCGATTTCGCGATGCGGGCTGCCAACGCCGGCCACGAGGTCAAGCTGTTCCGCTACAGTGCAAAGCCGAACCGATACGCCACCGGTTTTGCGCCGCTGTTCACGCTGGTCTCTGACTGGCGCGAGCACATGGGCTGGGCAAAGGAGGGGCTGGTCCTCCTGACCGCCAACAACCGCTACGTTTTCGAATTGGACCGCTACCGGGAGATGGGCTTTCGGAACATCTTTGCTCCGACCGTCATGTCAGCGCGGCTGGAGATCGAACGCTCGGCCGGTATGCAGGCGATGCAGGCGATCGGTCACCAGATCCCGCACTACGAGACCTTCTCGTCATTGCCCGAGGCTCTGGCGTTCGCCCGCAAATCGGACCGCGCCTGGGTGCACAAGCCGATGGGCGACGAGGAAGACAAATCGCTCACCTACGTGAGCCACGATCCCGCCGATATGGTCGGCTGGCTTCAGCGGCAGATCAAGAAGGGGAAAAAGATCAAGGGCAAGGTCATGCTCCAGGAGAAGGTGGAGGCGCTCTGCGAACTGGGCGTGTCCGGCTGGATGGGACCTGAGGGCTTTCTGCCCGGCAAGTTCCAGGCCTGTGTGGAGCACAAGAAGCTGCACGACGGCGAGATCGGTCCGGCGACCGGCGAGCAAGGCACCCTGACCCAGTATTACGACAAGGACAAACTGGCCGAGGAAATGCTTCTCCCACTGGAGCCGATGCTCCGCGCGCTGGGCCACAGAGGCGATTTCGCTGTCGGTGCGATGATCGACACCAAGGGCAAGCCGCACTTCCTCGAATTCACGGCCCGTTGTGGATATCCTTGTTGGTGGATTCAAAATGCGAGCCATCGCGGCGACCCTGTGCGGTGGATGAAAGATTTGCTGGACGGCAAAGATAGCCTGAAGGTCAGTTACGATCCGGCAATCGGCGTGGTGATGTCGCAGCCTCACTACCCCTATGAGACGGCAAGCGCCGATCAGGTCGAGGGCGTGCCCATTCGCGGGGTGGAAGACGTCATGCCCGATGTGCATCTGGTCGAGGTCATGAAAGGCACCGGGCCGGTGATGGAAGGCGGCAAGGTGGTTGACAGGCCGGTGTTTGAGACGGCCGGCGAATATGTCTGTGTGGCGACCGCTTTGGGAAAGACCATTGAGAAGGCCCGCAGCCGGGTTTACGCCGTGGTGGAGAAGATCAAATTTCCGGACCGGGTCTACCGCACGGATATCGGGTGCAAGGTCATCCCGAAATTAAATGCTTTGCACAAGTTTGGATACGTGCCCGATTTGACATGATTGCGTTTCGAGGGATTCGACCCCTATAACGCCAGGGCCGAACCGTGACGGGTCTCCACGGGTGTAATCTTTGCGACACAAGGATGCACCATGGCTGGCACGATGGTGTTGGCGCCGAGCCCGGTTCTTCAGTTCTTCGACAACAACGGCGCGTTGCTGGCCGGCGGCCTGTTGTTTTGCTATGCGGGCGGCACCACCACCAAGCAATCGGCGTTCACCGACAACACCGGTAATACCGCTCTCCCAAATCCGATTGTCCTGAATTCACGCGGCGAGGTCGCACCGTCAGCGACGTCAGCATCCTGCGGTCTGTGGCTCGATCCATCCCTCGAATACAAGTTCGTGCTGGCCCCGGCGACTGCCGGCGACCCGCCGACCTCGCAGTTCTGGACGGTGGATCACATCGTCTCTCCCGAGGCGGCCATTCTTGCGGCGCTGCAACAGTATGAAGCGACCATCGGCGGTGTCCAGATCGGTGCCATGATGGCCTACGGTGGTGCGACCGCCCCAAACGGTTGGCTGCTCTGCTACGGCCAGGCGATCAGCCGCACCACCTACGCGCTTTTGTTCGCCAAGATCGGCATCGCCTATGGCTCGGGCGACGGCTCAACGACGTTCAACGTCCCTGACAAGCGCGGCCGTGTCTCGGTCGGCAAAGACAACATGGGCGGCAGTGCGGCCGGCCGGATCACCGCGGCGGTCTGCGGTCTCGATGGAACGGTGCTCGGTGGCTCAGGTGGCGGTCAGTTGGCGCAGGCCGACACGCTTTCCGCGAGTAGCACAGCAACGACCGTGGTCACCGATCCCGGCCACGCCCACAAGCTGAGCACGTTCGCGGTCAACCAGTTCACCGCACCCAGCTACAACCTAGGCACCAACAGTTCGGCGCCGGTCGATACCAATGCCGTCGGCATTCAATCGGCCTTCACCGGGATCACCGTCACCACGTCGGTTTCAACGACCGTGACATCATCGCTCACGGGCAGCACGCAAAACGTGCAGCCCAGTCAGATCGACAACTGGATTATATTTACTGGAGTGGGAGCATGATCTTAGCTGCCATCCGTCCAGAACTCTCCGAAATGCTCTTTGGCCGCATCGCAGTAAGCCTTGTGCGCTTCCTCTTTGGTGGAATGGTAGCCGAGCCAAAGTTGTTTGCCGTTCACGGTGATTTGGGCAGTGTATTTTTTATCTCTTCTATGAAATGCCACCCCCTTGAGCCCCGATTTGTTGTTAATATGAACGCTGCGGTTTTGCGTGTTTTCTCTTCGTGTCGCTTCCCGAAGGTTGTCCAGAGTGTTACCGGTCGGCTTACGGCTACGATGGTCGATTTCAAGAGGCTCTTTATCGGTTGTCAGTTTCCAGATGATCCGATGAACGAAAAACCGGCTCCCATTCAGGCCGACTTGCGACCGATCGTTTTTCAGTCGCCTTCCACATACCCGTCCGGGAAATCGGGCGTTCCAGGTTTTCCAGGCGGTTTCGGTCTGGAAATGGGTGACCGGTCTGTGCCGCCATGTAAGCGCGCCAGTTTCCGGGTCAAAGGCAAAGCATTCGCGCAGATAAGCCGTATCTGGCAGCGGTTTTGGTGCCATGAATTCCTCCCTGGGGAATTTTTTATCACGTTCGGGGTAGGCGCGTGAATGGACGTCGATCCCGGAACCTCTTGGTGGCAGTGGGCAGGCGGCCTCGCGTTCGCCGTTTTGAGCGGTCTCTTTGCATTTACGCACAAGCGCATTGGCGAAGTGGAAACCGAACTCAAGGATGATCACGTGCAAGAAATCACTGCCCTGAAGAACGAAATCTCACGAATGGAGCGCACGTTCAATCAGCTGTTCGCTGATGGCCAGCGTGATCGCAACGAGATGTGGCGCACGATCCGGGACAATCAGACAGCCCAGGAAGCGCAGCACGCTCAGAACCTGGAACGGCTCAACAAAATCCCGACCCGCGAAGAAATGATGCAACTCCTGCAACAGTTCATGGGCCGGACAACGCACTGAGGCAACAATGACACCCGAGGAATTTTACACCAGGGTCCTGACGCCAGGGTTGAGCAAAATCGCTCGGTTTGCTCCGGAGATGCCACGCAATCGTGGCGTCGAAGTCCTGATGACGTCGATCGCCGGCACCGAAAGCGACTGGGCCGATCGTGTGCAGATCCCATCCGGGATGGCCCACGGGCTGTTCCAGATGCAGTTGAACACCATCGAAGAGATCATGGTGAACCCGGCTTCCAGGGCGATCTTCGAACTCGGCATGGACGACTTCGGCATCAATACCCGGACGGCCGAGCATCTGTTCGAAATCATTGCCCACCCGGCCGGCGATGTCATGGCGGTGTTCCTGGCCCGGCTTGACCTCTGGTGCAACCCGAACACGATCCCGTTCGCCGATGAGGAAGCTCTGTTGTTCGCCTATTACCGCGACACGTGGCGTCCGCTTAGAGCCGACGCCCGTCGTTTCTCGTGGGCCTACGGTCAGGCACTGAGCATCGTTCCCGCATGAATCAGGCAACCACCCCGCAACTGGTCGTTTCGGTTGTCGCTCTGGGCATCTTTGCTGTCGCGCTCGTCGTCGCATGGTGGACCAAGAGCGAAAGCCTGAACCTGTTGCTGGGTGCGGCTTCGGCCAATGCAACCACGGTCGTGGCCTACTGGCTCGGCAGTTCAAGCGGCTCTCGCAGCAAAGACGCGACGATCCAGGCGCAGGCGACCATGCAATTCGCCCCGCGCATAGGAACACCCCCAAGGTGAGGAACTTCCCATGAAACGACTTTTCGTATTCTTGTGCGCTCTGCTGATCGGGTGCGCCGCAATACCGGCTGCGGTGCTCATGGACGGCGACCTCGCGGTTACCGCACTGACCACCCTCCAGAACGATCTGAAGCTCCTGGGGGCTCCTGCGGCGGAGACCAACGCCGTCGCAGTGGCGACCACTGCGGTGCAGACCGGAGTGACCGACCTGAAAAAAGGCGCCAAGACGGCCGAGGACTTCGCGGCCTTGGTCAACGACCAGATATCGGTGGTTGCGCCGCCCTTGCTGACTGACTTCAAGGCCAACAACACGATCACGACCGGCGTGGTGCTGCTTCAGCAACTGGTCCTGGTGATCGCAGCCGAAGCGACCACCAACCAATCGGCAGTGGCTCCGCCGCCAACGGCAAGGTCAGTCGATGTCCGTGCTGCATTGAAGGACTGGGTGATGAGGCACCACAAATGAGCCAGCAAATGAAACACCCCACCATTGCCTACGTCCGTGAGACCAATCTGCTCACGGATGCGCTGGTCGAAAGCTACGTGCTGGCCCAGCAAACCCAGATCACCCGCGATTTCGCGCCGATCTGGCATATCGACGCCAATTGCCTGTTCGTGAAGCCGGGCGGTCCGATCCCGGCCGGCGCATGGGTCGTTTACTTCCGGGACCACTCGCCCGATCCCGGTGCTCTTGGCTTCCATGACGACCAAGGCAACCCGTTGGCCTATTGCTTCATTGCCGATGATCTCGCCGATGGCATGTCGTGGACCGTGACCGCCAGCCACGAAACGCTGGAAATGCTGGTTGACCCGACCATCAACCTGACCAGGGACCGCACGCTCAACGGCACGACCTGGGAATATGCGGTGGAGGTCTGCGACGCACCCGAGGATGATTCCTTCGGGTATTGGATCACCGGCAAGGACGGTCGCCGGCATCTGATGTCGGCTTTCGTCACCCCGGACTGGTTCAGTGAGCACGGCAAAGCGCCGTATGCCTTCCCGACCTGGACGCCGGTCCATGCCCCGTTTGAACTGCTCCAGGGGGGCTACATCGGCCGCAGGGAAACCAAGCCCCAACAGGGGCAATGGGATCAGGTGCTCGCCCAGCAAAGCCCCAGGACCCAGAAGAAGTGGTTTTCGCGGACCAAGCGGCGCTTCAATGAGCCCTGACGATCCCTATGCAACCAGACCAGATCCGATACGGTCGGCTCTGATTGAGTTCGGCACCCTGACCACCGATCAGAAGGTTGTGGCTCTGGCCGCATCCCTGATCGAGGCCAAGGTGATCACCGAGGAGCAGCTACGAGAGGTTACCCTTCGCCTGGCGCAGAAGGCCTAAGATCATTTCCTCCTGCTCAATGGTCTTGATGACCACGTTGTTGACCGCCAGGGTCTGAGCGGTTCCCCAGTCGATCCCGGCTCGCATCGCGGCGATCCCGAGCGCGGTGGCTAGACAGCCCAGCGTCTCCCTCACGTCCATGTCATGGTGTTCGCAGCAATCGACGAAGGTTGCAGCGGAGATGATCAGGCGAGCAGCCTTCAGAACTTCCTCTTCCTCGTTGTCGGGGTTGTCGCTCATTTGAGACCTTTCAGGCGCTCCAGCGCCGATTGCATGACCGCAATCTGCCGGTCTGCTTTGCCCTTGGTCAGCCGGTTGTCGGCGACCCATCGTGGGTAGACCCGTTTCCGCAAGGCGACCTCGCGCTCCAGTTCCTGGATCTCGTCATCGACCGTGATCGGGAAGAGGTCGCTCACGACGCTGGTTTCCCCTGCTTCCACCACGTCCAAATCTCGTCGATACAGTCGGGACACGCATCCTTTGCGCTCTTGGGATTGTCCTGGTAGCCACCAATCCATTTCGGTCCGTTGCTTTGTGCCGCCCAGACCTTGCCCCACTCGTAATGTTCTTCTGGCCGGCGTAGCTCGGCAACCTTGCCGCACCGGTCGCAGGTCATCACGGTGATCTGTGTGCTGGCCATGGGTCAGCCCACCGGCTTCTTGCGTTTAGCCTCGTCCCAGCCCTCCAGCCACGCTACGCGGTCCATACAGCCGCCCGGGACCTCGCGGAGCGCACCGGCCATGCAGGCGGCAAAGCCTCGCTCATACTCCACGACGCGGCGAATGGCGCTCGTGTCGTCAGCGGCGTATGTCGGCATTACGCTGTGCCTTTCATTTCGGGTTGTCTGCGTTCGGTTTTGTGATGGAACCGGTGACACGGAACGCAGAGCCATCGGACTACCAGCGGCTTTGAATAATCATCGTGATGGGCTTGAAGCGGTCCAGAACTATTGCAGCCTGGGTTTTGACACTTCCTCGGTATAGTGACCCGTCCATCGCGCACCGCGTTGCCCAACGCCACCTGAGCACGTCGTTTGTCTGGGTGACGCACCGCGTAAACCATTTGACCGGCGTTCAGTCTTGCTTTCCCATGCGGAGTTTTGCTGTAGTTTTCTCTGGCTTGAACTCGATGAGGTTGATCAGCCCGCCCCTGTTCATACAGGCTTAAACACCGCTTGCAGCGCGCGGTCAGCCCATCCCTTGATGCTGTTCGCCGTTGGAAATTAGTCTCTTCCAAGGCTCGGCCGCAATTGGTGCAAACCTTCATCAGAAGGGAATCTCGTCGTCCAAATCTTGCTGCGACCGGCTCTGTTGCCTGGACTGGGAGGATGGCCGGTCACCCTGAGAAGCGCCTTTGTCCAGGATCAGCAAGACGCCGCCGAACCGTTGCAGCACGACCTCGGTGCTGATCCGCTCGACGCCATCCTGGCCGCTCCATTTGCGGGTTTGGACCTGCCCCTCCACGTAGAGCCGGGTGCCCTTCGTCACGTATTTCTCGACCACGCTCACAAGGTACGGGTTGAACACCACCACCCGGTGCCACTCGGTGCGCTCGGCCGGCTTGGTAGGGTCGAACGACAACTTGGTGTCGCCGGCCCCGACATTGAGAATACCAAGCAAACGATCCCTCCTATCCGATGGCCCACATATTCGGGTCGGCTTCCTCCAGCTTCGCCCATTCTTCGGCGGTGCGGTTCTTCATTCGGCCGACAGGTTCGATGAAGCCCTTCTCCAGGATCACATCGCACCATGCCTGGACCTCCTTCTCAAACCGGGTCAGCGCGGTATCAAGCATCTCCAGATCACGCTCGTATTTCCGCCGGTCATAGGAGATGACCACTTCTCGCATTTGCGGGTGATACGAAACGAAATCCCAGCCATCGAACTTTGAGACCAGGATCGAGCCGACGACCTGCCAGCGGTATTTCGGAACCGGGAAACCCGTGGCCTCATAGTTTTCGAGGTAATCCAGGTGCTGTGGACCGCCAGGGCATTTAATTTCGACACCCCAAAGCCTGTCTGTGCTGATCCGGTCCGGTGAGCAGGCTCTTGTGCCATCTGCGGAAACGATCAGCCCGATCCGGCTGGTGGTCCGACCGCGGACCCGCTCATAATGGGCGGCGGCATCGGCTTCCAGGATTTTGCCGCGTTGGACCTGTTTCAGATGGTCGATCGGATATTCCGTATCCTCGTCACACAGGCGCTGCACCGCGATTTCACGGGCATACTTGCCGGCGCCGGCCGCGTATTCGCCGCGGACCTCGGTGATGATCCGATGGAAATTGGAAGCGGTAGCCTTACCACGCCGCAGATTAAGCCACTCGATCGAACCTTGATCGACGTCGGTCATAAACTGCGGTTGCAGAGGCTGGATTGGAAGGATTTCCATCAGACCTTCATCCCCTCGGCCTCAGTCTCCTTGGCCTGATCGGCAAGGCTCTTCAGCAGCCGGGCGATCCGCGCATAATCCTCCTGCCGGACCTCGGTGTAGGCGTTGATCTCGTAGCTCAGATTGAGTTGGAACCAGCGTTTGACCGTAGCCTTGCGCTCCTTCTCATCTGCCCCGGTTGCGATCTTGGCCTCATCGACCAATTGGACCAATCGAGCAGCCTGATCACGGCTGACCGGAACAGCGCCCGCAGCAAAGCCATCGTCATCGGCGTTTTTCCTGACGATATTGAAGAAGCCCATCAGCACGTATTTGCGACCGTAGCTGTCGGTCGATCCGGCCGCCTGGAGGTTGTTCCGGCCCGGTCCGCTGTCCAAAGGCAATGCGAACGAGCCGGTGATCTCATGCCCGCCACGGTGCCGCAGGGTGCCCGTAATCACGAAGCCGCCACCATCCCCTTGCCGCGGGACTCGGTCATAGGTCACCGAGAAGCCGTATTTGGTCATGATCGGCCGAAGCATCTCGTCGATGTCTTCCAGCGCGGCGTATTTGTAGCCGCCCTTGTCGGCCTCTCCGGGCTTGCTCAATTTGACCACGGCCGCTCTGACCACGGCCTGACACTCGGACTGAGCCAGTGCCATATCCTGGTTGAACAAGCGGCGGGCCTCGCGGTCCGCCATGGCATTTTGCATCCCGACCAGCGCCTGTAGTTTTGCCTCGTCCAGGCTTGGATCACGAGCGAGTTCAAATATCCGGTCGGCAACCGGATTGATTTGGATGATTGCCCCCTCTTCGCGGATCGCGACAGCACGTTCCTCGACAATCGTGGTCTCAATGATTTCGACGGCTTCCTTCGTTTCACTCATGCGGCGGTTCTCTCCTGCTCGGGTGGCCAGCCCAGTTGCACACGGACGACACGCTCGGCGATTTGAAGCGCGTCCGGACCGTCGCAATTTATCACACCACCACGCGCTTTGAGCGCCCCCCTGTTCAATTGCACGACCGAACCGTCATCGGTCTCCGATACCGAGTAGGAGTTGAAATCCCGGCGTTTGATCCACTGTTCCAGGGCCGTTACGCAGGCCACCGTGTTGCTCATGATGAAAGGTCTGTCCATTTCCTGGCTCTCCACTGCGAGACAAAAAAGACCTGCCGGGCAGAAACCCACAGCGACGACACTTACGGGAGCCGTCTCGCCGCTTGTGTATCCGGCGTCCGCATTTCTGGCAGGCCGCCATAACTGATCCCCCTTGGATCTACGGGGAGGAACCTTTTGTCCATGGCCCTCGGCCCTCCCCTTCAACCCCGCTGAATCTCTGTGTTCATAGAGATCCTTCAGACTGTCGCATGACAGTCTG
>Ga0209166_10000860_pt1 | contig 28541 bp, 29 predicted proteins | sample Coa_R1_3_FD_187151 | JGI IMG/M metagenome (GOLD analysis project Ga0209166, IMG submission 187151) | Surface soil microbial communities from Centralia Pennsylvania, which are recovering from an underground coalmine fire - Coalmine... | ecosystem: Environmental > Terrestrial > Soil >...
CAGGACGGCGACGCGAAGATGTTTGGGTTTGCGTTCCTCAAAAAGGCGCAACAAATATTTCAGCGTCAAACCGGTGTCCAGGATGTCCTCGACGACAAGGACGGAGCGTCCCTCGATGCTGACGTCGAGGTCCTTGTTCATCTTCACTTCGCCCGTGGAATCCATGCCTTTGCCATAACTGGACACGGAGATGAAGTCAAAGGAGACCTCGCCGCCGAGTTCGCGCGCGAGGTCGGCGAGGAACAACACGGATCCTTTCAGCACACCCACGAGATGCATGGGCTCGTTGGGGAAGTCACGGCGAATTTCCTGAGCCATCTGCCGAACGCGTTCACGGATGCGCTGGTGCGAGAGGAGGACGCGCAAGCTTTCTTCGGCGCGATGGCCAGGCTTTACTCTTGGGGTTCGTTTGATCGCCTTGGTGGGCAAGGATGCAATCTCCTTCAAATGGCAGTGAACACATCTTATTGTATCTTTAGCGGGAAGTTTTCCATCCTATGTGCTGTACTTTCGCATGTCAATTCACTGAGGATATGCTGATGCACCAGTGCGATCTTTCCATTCCCGAACCGTGATTGCGCGAAACGCTCACGGAAGTGCCTGCAGTTGGGGTAGGCATTTTGCACGCGCTGGAACTGGCACGGGAGGATGTGAAGAAGTAGTGTGGCGGTTTGAGTGCCGCGCAGATTCACGTCCGGCCGGCGGGATTGCCTTCAGTGGCGTTCCAGTTGCGGCACATCGCCGGGAGCCTAGACCGGTTGCTGACGTACGCGGAAGGACGCGCCTTGACAGCCGAGCAGTTGTTGGTGCTGAAGGCCGAAACGAACTCAGATGGTTCAGTGAAGGAGATCCTGGCGGAATTGGAAGTGGCAATCTTCCGCGGGAGCTTGCGCGTCCGGGCGCTGGCTTCGGAAGATCTCGCGCTTCCCCGCGCTATTGGATAGAAAAGGTTACCGACGACGCTTGGGGGATTGCTAGTTCACATCGCCGACCACACGCAGCGCCACGTGGGACAGGCAATCACGACGGCTAAACCCGTTTCGGCTTCGAAAGTTTTCTAGCTATACTTTTGCTGCGCCTTATGCCCCAACTGCTTAAATCCACACTCCTGGTTTTGACCGCGCTGTTTCCGATCGTGAACCCGCTCGGAAGCGCCCCGCTGTTTCTTTCGTTAACGCGCTATTACTCGGGAGACCAGCGAAAGATGCTATCGCGCCGGATTGCGCTGAATAGCATCGCTCTGATCGTCGCTTCCTATTTTGTCGGATCGCATATCCTGGATTTTTTCGGCATTTCCATACCGGTGGTGCAGGTTGGCGGCGGCCTGGTGCTGGCTTCGACGGGTTGGGCCATGTTGAAACAGAAGGACGAGGACGACACCAAGGCAGGCGTGCACCGCAGCGTAGATACGAACGACCTGTTTCAAAAGGCGTTTTACCCGCTGACGTTGCCGCTTACCGTCGGACCGGGCTCCATTTCGGTGGCGATAACATTGGGCGCCAACGAGCAGCACCATCAGCAGTCGATCCTGGTTTCGATGATCGGCGCGGTAATTGGAGCCGTGCTGATCGCTGCCAGCGTTTATCTTTGCTATGCGTTTGCGGACCGGCTGGCGGAAGTATTAGGAGCCACGTCGATGGCTGTAATCATGCGCCTGTCTTCGTTTTTACTCGTGTGCATCGGGACGCAAATCATTTGGAACGGGCTCTCGGCGATGCTGAAAACGCTACCTGTGATGGGTCATCCGGGATAATGGCGTTCCAGGCCTCTTCCTACTATTTCTAGCCAAGCTGCTTCCAGTTCGGCAATTCGCGTTTTCCCAGGAGCGCTTCCGCAGCCCAGGCACCAAGGTAGACGGATTGCGCAACCCCGTGGCCGGAATACCCTCCCAAAACAATGGCATTCGCGCTTCCCGGATGGCGCTCAAAGATCGGTATCCAGCCTTGCGAAATTGCAATGGGACCGCCCCATCGGTGGGTAAAATTCATGTCTTGAAGGTTCGGATGTAGTTTGCCAATGCGATCCTCCAGGCGAGCGAATGCTTCGGCGGCAGTGCCGATTTCAACATTTAGCGAATGCATCTCACGCCAGTCGGCGAAGTGAACCAGGCCGCTGCCAAAGATGACCTGCTTTCCAAGGAGACGTCCCCAAAGATAAGGAAGATCCACCGTGTAGAAAGGCTTCCCGTCTGCGAGCCCGATTTCCTGAAGTGTGGAGCCGTTAAGGGGTTCCGTAGCTACGGCGATCGTGAAACAGGACTCTACGCGCTGCGTCCAACGTGTCAGTTCAACAGAAAAGGCATTCGTCGCAAAAAGAACTTGCCCGGCGCGCAAAACTCCGAGAGGGGTATGTAGCAAAAGCGGATCTTGAAAAGCGCAGCGCTCGACGTTGGCGCGTTCGAAGAGAAGAACGCCGGAGCGCTCCGCGGCTGCGGCCAGCCCGGTGACGACCTTTCCGGGATCAATTGTGCCGCCGGCAACTTCGTTCACGGCGCGGAGCTCGCCGGAGTCGTTCCACAGAATCGGAGAATCCTTCAACGAAGTGGCGCGCCCGAGTTCGTATACGCCGGGAAGTCGTATGTCGCCGTCGACGCGCAAATCGTCCAGGATTTTCTGATACCCGGACAGGACATCACCGAGTCCTGGCAGATTTCCCGCAGCGGATTCGGCAAGGGCCAACCCGCCGGTGTATCCGCTGGCACCGGAGCCGAAGGTTTCAGCCTCCAGAAGCGTTACGGTTTTTTCGGGGGCTAAACGCTTAAGCCAGGCGGCGGCCGCGAGGCCGGTGAAGCCGCCTCCCACTACTGCGAAGTCAACGGGCTCGGGCAGGGCTCGAGATTTTGCGCGAAAGTTTACAGTCCAGGGACGGTTTCCCCAGTTCTTGCGATTTATTGTTCGCTCGGAGCGATCGGGGGACACTTTACACCTTTCGGATCGGCATAATTCGGCGCGCGGCGGTGAGTCGCGTAAGAAAATTATTTGATGTCGCCGGAAGGCATTTGGTGAGGGGTAAACCGCCGGGAAAGGCGAAGAAAGGACAGCTTGGGAAGCCAGGCATTACCATAACAAGCGAAATTCACGAGCATAGAAAACAATGACTGTGCACCTGGCGCACTAAAGGTACTTGATAAGCACAACTTCGTTGCGGGCTTCGTTGTACACCAATTCGTCGACCAATTGCTGGGTGAGCATCAGGCCCAGGCCGCCGGGGCGAAGGCCTTTTTGTTCGCGGATGGTCATGTGGGCCATGGGATCATCCGCGGGATTGCTTACGGCGGCGTGCTTGAGATCTTCCATCTTGAAACCCGGGCCCGGATCATCCAAGCGATACATCAGTAATTTTCTGGTGCGTATATAGGAGATCCGTACTTTCAGATTGGGATCCAGGTGGCCTCCCCACTCGATGGCATTGTTCAGAAGCTCGCGAAAGGCGTATCCGACTTTCTCCATGACGTCGGCGGGCAAATCGGTTTCAAGGCGAGAAAGAAAGCTCTGCACACGGCTAACCACAGAGCGTTCGCAGGGGACGAGCAGTTCCACCCAGTGTTTATTCGCTGAGAGGACTTCGATGGGAGGGATGGCGGGGTCTTCCGAGAGCGCGTTGTCAACCGTGGAAATGAGCGTATGGGCGTCGACCGGCTTGGAGAGGAACTGATAAACCTGGCCGCGCAGTGAATTTAGAACGGTGTCGGAGGTCTTATCCGAGGTCATCACGATGATTTTCGGAATGTGCTTTTCCCCGTGGAGCGTGCCGATGAGGCCCAAGCCGGACATTCTCGGCATCCAGATGTCGAGCAGCACCAGATCAAATTTTCTTTTCTTCAGGGTCCGGAGGGCGCTCACGCCGTCGGCGGCGGTGCTCACTTCGTAGCCTTCCCTCTTCAGGACGCCGCGGATCATTTCTCGCGTTGTGCCGTCATCTTCGGCTACCAGAATGTGAGGCATGCTGGGACTCCCGTGGAATGAACTCGGAATAGCCGCGCGAGAAAAATTCACCGCCGGCGCTTACCCCGATTCCGGGGAGGCCTTTGTCGCTCGGCGAGTTTCGACTTGGGCCTGGCGGGGGTTTGATTTGCGTATCCTCTCAGGTTTACTTGCAGTTTCGCAATCTCTTCCTTCAGCAGAGCGAGCACTTCCGGGGCCTTGGACAATTCACTGCTTCGGCCAAGATCCTGAAGCTCCTGGGAATGTTTGCGAGCAGCCTCAGCGCCGAAAATACTGACGGAACCCTTCAACGCGTGGGCAAGCGAGGCAAGGGACTCCGGATGCTTCCCACGGATTGCTGCGGCGATTCCGGCTAGTCGCTTTGGGGTGTCTCGCAGAAAAGTATGGATCATGCGTTTGAGAAGTTTTTCGTCGCCCCCGACACGAGTGACGAGTTCCGTGAAGGTTGCTCCCGGCTGCGCAGAAGGCATGGGCGGTGCCTTGAAAGCGGACTTTGCACGCGGAGAGGACGAGAGAATAAGATTCAAGTCCTCAAGGCGAAAAGGTTTCCCCAGGATCTCGTCGAATCCTGCTTGTTTCCGGCGACGCGCGTCTTCGGACGTGGTGTTGCCGGTGGAAGCGATGAGAAAGACGCGCTCCATTTTTCCATGTTCAATTACACGAATCGCCCGGGCTACTTCGTCGCCCGTCATTCCGGGCATTTCCTGATCCAGGAGGACGACATCGAACGACCCCAAGCGGAATGCACGAAGCGCCTGCTTGCCACCCTTTGCGAGAACCACCTTGTGGCCGTTGCGCTTTAGCTGGTAGGCCGTGAGAGTGCGAATGTCTTCCTGGTCGTCGGCAAAAAGAATGCGCAGTGGCCGGACGATTAGCGGTTTGCGATTGGCACTGATTAAGTCTGACGTCTCCTGCAGAGTGGAAGGACTAGCCAACCCGCGAACCGTTGCGCGTGGGAGTCGAAACCAGAAGCGCGATCCTTTTTCCGGCAGGGTGACGCAACCAATGCTGCCACCCCAGCGCTCGACCGTGATTCGGCAGAAATAGAGACCCAGTCCCGCCTTTCCGCCGCTTTGCTGCCCTTTCATAAAGAGGCCGAAGATCTGTTCCGGGCGCAAGTCCTGGGGCAGGCCGGGGCCTTCGTCGTCCACGTAGGCCTTCAGGAAATCGCCCTCGTCCTCTAAGCCGATCGTGACGCGGCCGCCTGCCGGTGTGTAGCGGAGGGCGTTTTCGAGAAAATTCGAAAAGATTCGTTGCAGGCGAGACTCTTCGGCAACCACCGGCCATTTGGATTCGGGATCCACACTGGAAGCCACGGCCAGGGGCACACCCTTGGCTTGAAACGTCGGTCCTAAAGAGGTCATGGTCTTTCGGGCGCACTCAAGCAGGTCGGAAGAGGAATTTCCTTCCGTGCCGGCATCGAGGCTGGCGCGCAGGTCGTCGGAGAAGGTTTGCAGAATCTGGCGAATCATCGTTTCCTGCTGGTTGCTCGCGTGCTTGCCGAGCGTGAGGAATTGTTTCGATCGCTCGCTGATGGACTCCTCCGAGAGGGAGTCCATCGCGACATGCATCACGCTGAGTGGTTGCGAGAGGTCGTGCACGATGCAGTGGAGAAGTATTTCTTTTTTCTGGATTTCCCGGGCAAGGCGTTCATGCTCCAGCGAGGCGTTTCGTGCGGTCTGGAGTACCTTCACCCGGTCGCGGAATTGCGAATCCGGGCTGAAGAGAGCGAGGATTCGCTTGCCGTCAAGAAACAGAGCCTTCGCCTGGACGGGGATTTCCCGGCTGGAGGGCGCTTTTTCGATCCAGGTTTCCGACTGGCACCCATTGGAGTCAGGTGAATTCCAGAAATCTTCCGCTTCCAACAGGAAATTTTCGAGGAACGGCGACTGGCGGGAGAGAGGAATCGGGCCGGATCCGTTACCAGCCTCAGCCCAGATCTCGGAAAACCATTTTGGCAATTCTGCGATGGGCAAAAAATCGCCGTCTCCACGGTACTCGAGTAGCGCGAACCCCATCTCCATGGGAAATTTCTGAAGCACGTGAGGCATTTTCATCCCAGCATTTTCCGCGTGAGCAGAGAGAAGGATTCTTCAACGCCTTCTCCGGTCTTTGCGCTCGAGCGCAGAATGCTCCACTTTTGCGCGCTCAATTGCGATTCTAGCGCGGGATCGAGTTCCCAATCGCGAATCAAATCGCTCTTGTTGATCACCAGGACAAATGGGATCGCGCCAACTTCCTCGTGGACTCTCTGCTCAAGGCTGACTGCTTTTTCAAGGGTGGCTTTGCGAGTTCCGTCGGCGACCAGAAGATAGCCCGACGCGCCGCGCAAATAGGTCCAGCGCATTTTTTGATAGTCGTCTTCGCCATAGATATCCCAGAGGACCAGGGAGACTTCCTTCTCGTCCACCTGCACATTTTTCTTGTCGATTTTCACGCCGACCGTTGTCTGGTAGACATCCGAATAGATGCTTTCGACGAAACGGCGGACAAGGCTGGTCTTTCCGACGGCGAATGAACCGAGCATACAGATTTTTTTCTGAAGCATGGCAGGAGATCAGGGCCCCGGCGCGCCGACTCGAAGGGTGGCGCTGCGATTGAACTGGCGATTCTCTTCGCTGTCTTCGGTGCGAAGCGGATTCATGGTGCCGACCCCCTGGGCGCGCAGGACGCGTTCGGGGATGCCAAGTTGGCCGAGTTCCCAGGCGACGCGATCGGCGCGGCGCTGGCTCAAATCCAGGTTTACCGCCTCCGCCCCAGTGGAATCGGTGTGGCCCAGGACTTCCAGAGTGGCGCTCTGGTGCATGCTATCCGCGGCTTGAAGCAGCAATTGGATATTCCCGGCAAGATTGCGAAGCGCAAGCCGCTCATTCGGCGAAAGGGCCGCGCTGGCAACGGGAAACTTCACGATCGCGCTTTCAATTTGCGATTTGGCCTGGTTGAACGCGAGACGCCCGGGATTTAATTCCGGCGAAAGTTCGATCGAATGAACTCCCGGCACCAGCAAGGCCCTGGTCTGCAGGTCCTTCACCCAGTTTGCGGACGCCGCGCCGGCGACCAGTAAAACACCTGATTTGACGGTGAGTATTGCCGTTGAGGGCGGCGACAAAATGGACTTTGCCCGCTGCTGAACAATGCTGTCGTCCAAGGCGTAGTATCCGCCCCAATGGAATTTACCATCAGCGGGATTCACATTCGAAGCCGCGATGAACTGTGCTGGATCGGCGGCCAAGGGGTCCCTCATGCCTCGGACGACGAAGCGGCCGTTCTCGCGGCCAAATGAAGTGATGACCATTCCCGGCTGCTCGCGCAGGGCGTTCACCAGGCGATCCCAGCGGGCATATTGCACCGCGCGCCAGCCGAGCCATCCAGCAACCAGCAAAAACAAAGCAGCGGCGACGGCGTAAACGAAGCCAAAGCTTTTCGCTTTCGTGTTTTCCTTGTAGCGCTGATCGAGGCAGCGGGAGATTTCGCCGTTCACTGCTGTGAACGCAACCGTGTCGCCATCGAACTGATCAAGCTGAACGGAATATTCGCGGTGAATGTTTTCGAGAACTTCGGCCATGCGGTCCCGCAAGTCGCGGGGCGCAATGCCACGAATCACGCAGGCAAGAATGGCATAGGGGCCTTCCTCAATCCATACGTCAAGGTCACCGACATTCATTCGGTTAATTCCCTGCCCCTGGGAAGTGTGGAACGAGTCGCGCACGAAATCCTGTATCGCGGAGAGCATGCCCGACACCAAACTGGGGTCCTGTATCGCGACGGCAGAGGCCACCGAGTGCCCGATGGGCAGGCCTGTTTTCTTGTGAATCAGGAAGACCTGTTCAACGCGAAACACCAGGCTGTGGAGCAGCGCGACTTCGGTAAAGGAACGTCCGGTGCGCAGGGCTTCCAGCCGCCATTTCAGCCCCTTGACGGACAGGCTCTGATCGAGAACCTGGTTGAACGATTCGAGGAAGGAGCGAAGTGTTTCGAGAATCGAACGCCGAATCGCAGGACCCATTACCGGGAAGAGAGCGTCCGCAAGGGTGCCGGGATCCTTGCGCACGGATTCGCGCAACGCGGTTTCGATGGTGGGTGCAAGCGCGACGCTCAGGGCTTCATCGCCGCCCTGCTTGCGGCGCAACTGAATCGCTTCAGCCACCACGCTGCCGACATCTTCGGTGCGCGAGGTGGGATCGTCCACGCGCTGGTGGAGGCGTTCGAGGGCCTCTTGTTCGGGAGCGAGGATCAATTGCCGAAGTTCGAGGTACGCCTGAGCATCTGGTTCAAGCGGCTGGTCCTCGGGTTCCGCCGTCGGTCGGGTTGGTGGCGTTTCGGCCATTTTGGGTCGAAATTCGAGGGGATCCCGGGAGTGTCGAGGGGCAGAACCCATGCTGATGTAACCTGCCTATTTCTCGGGAAGCTCCAATTCATCTTTCAAGCGCATGGAGAGTTCGGTGAAGAGATCCGCAAGCATGGCGCGGTCGGTCTTGTCGGCGCGCAGGCTTTCGGCTTCGTGCTCGAGCGCAGTTTCCAGTTCGTCCTTGGATTTCTGAATCTGGGAGCCGAGGGATTTGGACTGTTCGAGAATCTTGGAGCGCAGATCGGTCTGGGCGGAATCAAGCTGCTCCTCAAGCTGCGAAAGCTTCTTTTCGAGTGCCTTGGAATTGTCGCGGGATTCGCGGGTGAGTTCTTTCAGGGTGTCGGCGCGCTCCGCTTTTTCGATCTTCAGGCGCTGTCCGAGGGATTCCATTTCTTCGCGGACATAGGATTCGAGGGAATCGAAACGCTTCTTGAGGTCTTCGCGGAGGGCCTCCGACGATTTGTTGAGGCGCTCTTCGAGGCGGGCGAAACGCTTCTCGTACTCCCGCATGTTGGATCCAAATAAAATGTCCCGGATTTTATCGACGTTGGCCCCTTCGCGCAGCTCGCCATTCGAGGCGTTTTTTTCATCAGGTTCGGCTGACATGGTGGCACGGCCCCCCTTAGTGCGATGATTCGGCTTCCTGGCCATGCGGGGACACTACTACGACAGAATGGGCTTGGCAATATGAGGTTTTCCGGGGCGGGTGAATGGGCGGCTGAGGAAGATTCGGCTCCTGATGTTTTCCTAAGAGGGCTAGTACTCATCCTGAGTCTTGCGGCTCCAGAATTTTTGGCCCGCCTTGGGAGAACGGGCGGCGCGAAACGTCTCGAGTTCCGCGCTGGTGATAACGTATTCGGTTTCCAGAGGATGGTTTTCGTGGGCAGCCAGCTCCGCCTGTAGTCGTTCGGCGCAGATTGCGGGCGCATCCTGATAACGCGCACGATGGGAGACGAACGCCTCGTTGGCGATGTTGATGGTGAATTCACGGTCTTCTCCGTCGCCGCGCACATTGAATGTGTATTCTCGTGCTAGTCCGTTTGTGCGAAAGCCTACGTACTGCACGAGAATACTTGCACTCATTTGGCACCGGGGACGAAGACGCGAGCATTTAGCGTGGGGGCTGGCTTCGGCGGCTTCGGACGCTTGGCGCGGCGCCGCTTCGGCGGCGTGCCTTCAGCAAGTTCGACAACCATCAGACTCGTGACGAAGATTTTGATTCCGTGAGCGTCGAAATCAATCGTCGTTCGGTCCAATTTGGATTCCGTAATTACCCCGCAGCCGTATTGAAAATGCTTTATGTACTGGCCTGTCGAGAGATTCTCCAAAACTGCCTCCTGGTACTTTAAGAGAGTAACAAATGGGCCCAACTCGACGTCAAAGGCTTCCAGGCAGGAGCGCGCAGAAGCTGCGCGCAAAATTCGCCTGCCCTTTAATAATTGCGCCGGCCGTTCCCACCGGAATAACCGCCGCGACCTCCCGAGCGATCACCACCGCCGCCGCCTCCGCGCGATTCCTGAGGACGCGCTTCGTTCACCTGAAGTTGCCTGCCGTCCACGTCGAGCCCGTTGAACTCACCGATGGCCTTGGTTGCGTCGCCGCCATCGCCCAATTCGACAAAGCCGAAGCCTCGCGAGCGCCCCGTTTCCCGGTCAGTGATTACTCGGGCGGAGGACACCTGATAGCCCTTCTCAACGAACAATTGTTGCAGGGATTCGTCGTTCATGCCGAATGAGAGATTGCCAACATATAGTTTTGTCATACGCGTTTCCTTTTCCGAATTCTTTACGAAAGATAAACATCCGTTACTTTCCGACGATCCTGAGAAAGGTTGGGCGCCCTTAAACCAGGTGAGTCGAGAAACTTTATGGAGAAACCCGCAGTCCGCCCTGAATGTGCCGCCTGTTCGCCGAAATGCTGACAAACGCGAGCCCCACGAAACGATTCAGGACCACCGCGGTTACCTCAAGAGAATTGAACTTTTTGCCCCGAAGCCCAGCCAAAATCCGGGCAATGCCTTTTCGGAGAGTTCCGGCGTACGCACGGCCGACCACCCTGGCCTTGTGTTCACCGGTGAGTCGAACAAAATTCCAGTTTGCCTGGCTAATTTTCCGGTTCAGGGTGTAGCCGTCGAAATTCTTGACTACCCGCCAACCAGGCAGGAAAGCTTCACTCTCCAGCGCAAAATCCGGTGGCAACAGCGCGCCTTCCCGAATCAGGATCATGCCGGACTCATTCATTTCGGGCATCGGACCGGCCAGGGTTGCGCTCAAATCTTTGCGATGGAGTCAATTAAAACGCCCGGACGCAAATGGCTTTACGACCTGCCATCGCTGCGAGAATCGTCAAGAGCGCTGCACACCCGATCGCCATGAAGGTGGAAACAAACACTCCGCCGTAACCGGCGTACCCGATCGAACGCGCAAGGAACCCCCCGGCAACAGCGCCCGCGACTCCCACGGTCAAATCCATCCAAAGGCCGTAACCCTTCCCCTCGAGGCTCTTACCGGCAAGCCAGCCGGCGGCCAGGCCCACGAAAATCCAGATCGCAATTTGCATTTTTTCTCCCGTGCCGAGAACCTGGTAAGAGAAAAGAGGGAAGGCTCGGCGCCTGGCCTCTTCAGAAAAGTCAGCGGGCTTCAGCAGCGACGGCTTTCCCCGGTGAAAGCGCCGCGGGATCAGGAAGCGACCGCGGCAGCCATCTTGTGAAAAGTGGAGTTGGCCACCATGTAGGTATGGAGGCGGAGCGCGCCTTCAATCACACCGGCGAGCATGCCGGTCACCTGCGCAAATTCATTCTTGTCGTAGTTTTCGGCGTCAGTGCTGCTTTCCCAGAAGCTGTAAGCGTAGACTTCCTTGCCGCTCTGGGCGATCAGGGTCATCTCGTCCAGAAAGCCCTTCTGCTTCCGAAGCAGGGGGATGATCTCGCCTTCCATCTTGCGGATGAATTCCGCGGCAGATTCGGACTTGAGCCGCATGGATACCTTGCGAACAAACATGGGGTGCTCCTTCGGGTCATGGGCAAGGGAGTATTTCAGGAACCCCAGCGGGTTTTCCACACCTGAAGGCAGCCTTGGGATCACTTTTCCAGCATGGGCTACTTTACAGTTCTTGTCAAGTAATATGGGTTTGCTTACACTTCACTTTAACTACTTTGGTTAATCGAGAGGAACCCGCCCGTGGACGTAAGCTTCATCATCCGGCAGAGACTCAACGAACTGCGCCTCGAACAACGGGACCTGGCCGCCGCGGCGCAGGTAACGGAATCCTATATCTCGCAACTGCTTTCCCGGAAGAAGGCGCCGCCGGCCGTCGATCGAACCGATCTCTACGACAGGATAGATGCCTTCCTGGAATTTCCGAGGGGCCATCTTGCTTCGATGGTGCGGGCCCAGCGGCATGAAGAGCTGAAGAAGAAGCTGGCCGAACCTCCCACCCCACTGTTCCCTCAAGTCCGGGAATTGCTCATCCGGAAATGCAAGCCGGAAAAGCGCGGCCAGGTGCGGGAGATTTTTGAGAAGCAAGCCTTCGGCGAACTTGAGCGGCTGGTATGCCAAACGCTGTTGGATGTCGCCAAGGGAATCGCGCGGGAAGAGTTGAAAAATGAGAAGTGGCTGCGGAGCGCGGGGAAACTTCGGCGCCCATCGTACCAAGAGATTCGGGCGATGATCCTCGAGTTTCTGGACACGGATGTTTTCAACGTTTCCATTGCGCACTGCTCCACCTTCCTGGGACCGGTTATCGAATCCTGGGACATCGATCTGAAGACGTTCGCGGTGGAGGCGCTCTTGAACAAGCGCCTGGCCTCCGCGAGGACCGTGCGCTTTCAATTTGTGGAAACGAGTGCGGGGCCCGCTGCGAATGAGACACCGGGGCTCAAGGAGTTTCTTCGAAACCGGGGAATGAGTGGCGATGCAAGCGAGGAAGAGATCGCTTTTCTGAAAAGCCTGGAGTTCCATCGGCTGAGGCCCAGCGCGCTTTACTACTATCGCGAGCTGCAGAGCCTGCGGGACCCGCTGCACTTCCCAGTAAATCCCAAGAGCGGCGCATCACCGCGGCGGGGAACAAGAAGAATCGAAAACAGGGAGCGGAGAACGCCGAGAAAGAGCGTGATTGGGCCGGAGAGCCGTGGCATGAAGTGACACAGACACAGATCCCTGGCGTTCCCCGCGACGACAGCGAATACCACCAGCCGACACGCAGGTAGTGTATGATGGTAGACATCTGATTCTAGAGCTGCAAATGCCGCAGCACCCAAGAGCATCGGGACACCGGAGTCCTGTCCACCTATAAGCAGCGCAGGTAGCCACAGCTGCAATCCGCAAAACGATTCAAAACGAGCCAATCCTCGTCCATGTGTGCCTGCCGGGCAAAAGTGTGCGGAGAAAAAAGCCCCGGCAAACTGGCAGTGGATGAGGGGAGAAACCATTGTCACGGGAAATTCAGGAACAACAAGATCAAGTCCGGCTGCTCATTAAACTGGGCAAAGAGCAAGGCTATCTTCTCTACGATCAGGTGAACGACGCGTTCGCCGCGGAAGAACATACCAACGAAGAGATTGACAGCGCCTTTACCGCCTTCGAGAGCGAAGGCATCGCGCTGTATGAAGATGCTTCCGACGCCAAGTTGGCGCACGCCGCCCCTGACGTTCCCGAACAGCCCGAGGTTCGGCCCCATCATGACCCCGCCGCCAGCGAAGATGCGGAACTCGACCAGACTGCGTCGCCTCCTGAAAAGACCAGCGATCCGGTGCGCGTATATTTGCGGGAGATGGGCCTTGTCCCTCTGCTGACGCGCGAGCAGGAAGTAACCATCGCCAAACGGCTGGAGCGCGGAAGTCTTCGCGTGTTGAAGACCGTTTCCCGATCTCCCATTGTGCTCAAGGCCTTGATCGCTGTTGGAGAAGAGCTGCGCTCTGGAAACCGGTCTATCAAGGAGATTGTGCAGATTGACGAAGAGGATCTGACAGAGGAGAAAATCGAAGAAAAGACCCGGCAAACCTTGCGAAGCATCGACAAAATTGCAAAGCTGCATGAAATAGGGATGAAGCAGCGCGCCAAGCTGGAAAGTACCGGCAGTTCGGAGAAGCGCGCCTTCCGCCGGGCCAAGTGGCGGTTGTCGCGAACTCGAGTGGAAATGTCGTTGCTTGCCCGTTCCATAGAATTCAAGGAGCGGGAGCGCAAACGGTTGATTGAATTGCTCCGCCACACGGTTGAGCGGCTGGAGTTCCTGGAACGCGAGTCGGCTCGCCTGGAGCGGCGCGTCAAGGCGGCCCACGGCGAAGTGTCGCTGGAAGCTCGCAAAGAATTGCGTACCTGCCGCGCCAGGATTAAAGAGATTGAAGAATTGAGTGAAGTGGGAGCGAGCACACTGAAGCGCGCGCTTACGCTGATTCATCGGGGCGAGACCGAAGCACAGCAGGCCAAGAGCGAATTAACCGCGGCGAATCTGCGCCTGGTGGTCTCCATCGCCAAGAAATATACGAATCGCGGGCTGCAGTTCCTGGACCTGATCCAGGAAGGCAATATCGGCCTGATGCGCGGCACCGACAAGTTTGACTGGCGGCGGGGATACAAATTTTCCACCTACGCCACCTGGTGGATCCGCCAGGCCATCACCCGCGCCATCGCGGACCAGGCCCGCACAATCCGGGTGCCTGTGCACATGATCGAAATGATCAACAAGCAAGTGCGCACCAGCCAGCAACTGGTGCAGGAATTGGGGCGCGAACCGACTTCCGATGAAATCGCCAGGCGTATGGATATTCCCGTCGACGCCGTGCGCAAGACCAAGAAAATTGCGCAGTTGCCGATGTCGTTTGAGACCCCGCTGGGCGATGAGGGCGAGTCGCACCTGGGTGACTTTATCGAGGACAAGGGCGTGCTGTCTCCCTCCGACGCCGCCATTGACCTGAATTTGAAGGATCAGATTGCCTCGATATTGAGGACGCTGACGCCGCGCGAGGAACGCATCATCCGCATGCGATTCGGCCTGGATGATGGCAGCCAGCACACGCTCGAGGAAGTCGGCGAGGTTTTTGCCGTTACCCGGGAGCGTATCCGGCAAATTGAAGCCAAGGCGCTGCGCAAATTGCGGCATCCTTCGCGTTCCGGCAGATTCCAGATATTTATTCGGGGCTCATATTGATTGGGGCTGAAGTACATGCGGCCGCGGGCAGTAGGAATTGCCGACTGCCGCAAATCTTTTAAGGAGAAGAAGGATGAAGAGTCTATTTGTAGGCAATCTAAGTTTTCAGACCACAGAAAGCGAGTTGAACGATCTGTTCAAGCCGTTCGGGCAGGTGGGCCGCGTTAACCTGGTGAAGGATCGCGAAACCGGCCGCGCCCGGGGATTTGCATTCGTGGAAATGCCGAACGACGACGAAGCCGCAAAGGCAATTGCTGGACTCGATGGCAAGCCGGTCGGCGGCAGAAACCTGAAAGTGAATGAAGCGCGGCCGAAAGAAGCCACGCGCGCGCCTCGATTCGATAACCGCGGCGGAAGCAAGGAACGTTTTTCGAACGAAGATTATCGGGAAGCCGCCCGGCAACCTCGCGAACCTCGCTGGTAACGTTCGCCGCAGGTTCCTCGAAACAGCCAGTTGTCGTCTGAGTTAAAGGAGATTCTATGGCCATTACATTTCAAAAGCGCCAGAAAGAAATGAAGCGCTTGGAGAAGCAGCGCGAAAAAGCCGAACGCCGCGAGCAGCGGAAGATCGCGAAACGCGCGGAAAAAGAAGGCGGCGTCGAACAAACAGAGATCCCCGTGGAACCGGAAACGCAGGATTAAACCGGCACCTCGGCGGAAATCAGCGCACGTTTTCGAACAAATGGAGCCACGGCACTACTCCGCAGCTTGCAGATTCAAGGCAATTCGCACGCCGTTTACCAGCACCTGGCCCTTGTCCAAAAGCTCCTGATTCGTAATGTCGGAATTTGCAAACTTCCGCGCAAGATTCCGGGGGAGCAGGAATTCGATGGCCTCCGAGCGCTCCTTGCCCCCCGATGCGGGATTGAGCGTATTCACCACGGAAAAATCGTAATAGTCCACCGGCAAATCACTGGGAATCAGGTCCAGGACATCTTTCATCTTTGGCGCCACGAACAAGTCAAACGTCTGTGCCGCACGTTTGTAAATTGAGGATTTTTCAGGATCGAACCTGGCGCTGTTCTTCAGTGTCATCTGCAGCACCATCTGCCTGCTCACAACAACAAACGTGGGCGGGTCATAATCCACAAATCCAAATTTTGCCCGGCCCTCCTTGGAGAGTGCATCAAGTTGCGGCTGATATTGCGCCTGCAATTTGTCGGCGTCGGCGGGCGTGACGGCAGGCTTGGACTGCGATAGATCCACCTTGGGCGAAGATGCTGCGCTGGATTCGACGGAGCCTCCCGCAGCGGAGGGCAAAAGATTTGGATTGCTTCGGATGAGGCGACTCGCCGATGTGGAGGAACTCGTCGTCGAGGTGGCATCAATCTTCGTCGATTTCGAGCGCGCAATCGGATCCACAACCATGGGGTCACGATCCAGCAGGGACAACCCGTATTCCTTGCCGCCAAGAAAGACCATCGAGCGATTCAAAATGTCCTGGCGCGCGTTGTCGTCTTTCTCCAGAACCATCTGGAACGCATCCTTGCGGTCCAGGACGACGACGAGGATGTCGCGTCCCTCAAAGTCATAGCTCTTGCCGGCATCGCGCACGTGAAATCCGACTTCAATCCCGATTGCGTCGCAGTCCACATCCGGCGGGATATTTCGCGTGATCACCTGGAGAATCGGAAGAAAGACATCGCGAAAGGTCCGCGCAGCCCGCTCGTTTCGGGTGAATTGCTTGGAGTCGTACGCCGCGTTGTAATTCCCTGTCGCTTTCAGCGTCACGCGGTCGCGAAATCGCCTGAACTCCAGCCCGCGCGTATCCGCTTCAACCTGTTGAGAGGGATCGAGGCCGACCACACGGCTCAGATAGAACGGAAACGGGAAATTCGTCTTTGTAACTTCCTGGTTAATGGTTTTCAGTTGAGCGAAGTATTGCTTCTCGAGCGCTTTCAATTGCGGATTCAGGATTTCATTGGGGCTGACTTGGGCGAAAGTTTGCAGCGAACAGCCAAACGAAAGAATCGCGATGTGGAGGATTTTGAACACACAGCTGACCGCGTTTGTGTTGGTCATCTTCATCCTTTGATCCTAACACTCGCTACTTGGTTGTGTATTGCGAACCGGGCCGTCCGGGCCTCTGATAAGCCGGTTGGGCGATCGCACGGGAAAAGGAGATTACCGCCCTTATTTCCCCAGGGCTCAGGGTTTTGCCATAAGGAGGCATCATCGCCGATTTTCCCAGCGCGCTGCCGCCAAGGGTGATGATGTTCTGCATGAACTCGTCGCTTTCGCCATTCAGTTTTTCGCCGTCGTTCATCAAGGGCGGCACGGGGGTGACGTTGTTGCGGTTTGATGGACCCGCCGGCGTGGCATCCGCATGGCACCAGACGCAATATTGATAGAAAATGCGCTTGCCCTGTGATTCCTGGTAGCCGAGTGGGGTGAATTTGGAAGCGTCGTTCCAGTCCGGCTCGGTGTCGTAGGCCCCAAACGCCGCGTCTGGGTTCACAGCGGCCGCACTTTTGTTACAACCGGAAAGTGCCATAACGCAGAGCACGCTGCCTAGCAGCATTGCGATCAGGAGCAATTTGGATTTCATCGGCCGGCTCCTTGCGCAAACGCATGAGTGCTGGCCGCGCTGCTAGCCGATTGCGGCTTGATTCCGACGCGCAAAGTCATCAGATACGCGGTAAGCGCGCGAATCTCCTCTTCCGTCAAATCGCGCCGCGGCTCCAGCGTGTCTGGCTGTAGCGCTTGCGGATTGCGGAGCCATGCCTCGATCCACGCGGGTGTCAACCAGTTTCCCGCGTTGTTCAGGTTTGGCCCTACGTACCCGCCCGCGGAGCCGATGGTGTGGCACGACTGGCATTGGTATTTCACTTCGTACAATTGCTTCCCCAGAGAGACCATGGCGGGCGTGAACTGCTTTGCGTCCACGCTCTCCGGGTTAACATCCGGCTTCTGTACGGCCAATGATAAATACTCCGCGGCGATGGCCGCGTCCTTGTCCGGCATGTTGAACTGTGGCATCCGTAAAATAAGGGCTGGCCGGATGGTCTGCGGATTTTTCAGAAAATCCGCAATCCACTTTTTCTGCGCGCGGCTGCCTTCGTAAGAAAGGTCTGGCGCGAGTGTTCCGCCGTAACCATTGAACCGGTGGCAGGAGGAGCACTTGTAGCGCTCAAAGACTTCCCCGAAGGAGCCCACGGCCTGAAAGCTGCTTTCCTTCCTCGGCACCACCAGGTGTTGCAGCGCGCTGGTTGGCGCTGCTCCCGTCTGGCTCAGGAGGGCTGTGGTCACAGCGTCGAGATCAGCCTGGTTCCAGGTGTATTGCGGCATGCGAGCAGCGGGGTTCACGGAAAGCGGATCCTGCAGTTTGGTCTGAATGTAGGAAACCAGGTTACGCTCGATCTTTGCCTTGCCGAACTCCAACTCCGACGCGTTCTTTGTTCCAAGCGCGGTCAGGTCCGGCCCGAAGTCTTTCTGTGTGCCGGCGCCGTTCATAGAATGGCAGCTTGCGCAGCCCTTGTCGGTGAACAGCCTCTTGCCAGTCTGCACCTCTTCGTCGTTGGCAACGCCAAGCTGGGGAACCGTTGTGAGCAGGTCAGAATCCGTAAGTTTGTTCATTACGTACTGCGAAACTTTGTAGAGATCTTCATCGCTCCAGCCGTACCGCGGCATGTTGGTATGAGCCAGGTATGCCTGGGGATTTCGCAGCCACGCGACCAGCCACGTCTCACTGACCTTGCTTCCCACCTTGGTCAGCTCCGGCGCTATGTTGCCGCCGATCAGCTTCGTTTCCCCGCCTCGAGTCACAGCCAGCGGATGGCAAGTGGTGCACATCATCTGCCGGAAACGCACCTCGCCATCGGATATTAGGCTGGGCTTCTTGCCCCAGGCTGCAATCACGGCCGGATTGATCTTGTAGGTTTCGATGGGCTTGGCTTTCTGTACGCTCAGGTAAGCGGAAAGCGCCGTGATCTCTTCTTCTTTCAAACGGAATTTCGGCATGCGAGATTCGTCGCCGCTTTCGTAACCGTTTACGGTTGTATTGCCGTCCTTGTCTAAAACGGTGCGCGGCTCTTTCAGCCACTTGTAGATCCATCCGCGTGTTACCTTAACGCCGACACTCGAAAGATCCGGCCCGAGGCGCGATGGCTCGACATTCTTGAGCTTGTGGCAGCCCTGGCAATTCAACCGCGAGAGCAGTTCCCTGCCCCTCGTAAGCTGCGGCGTTTCCTTCAGGTCCGCTTGATGACAACTGCCGCAAGACGCCTGTAGGAAATGTGCTGGCAGAATCGGCTGTTCCCACGCGAGTGTTGTCTCGTGGGCCTCGGCAACTTCGGTGGCAGGTCCCTGGCCGCGGTGACAGATTGTGCAGCCCCAGTCGCGCACGTTGTGAGGAATGGGAGGATGAGCGCGGAACGGCTGCGGGACGGAGGGGTCTGTGAGGCTCGACTGCGTAACGCCCTGGTGGCACGTCGTGCAGCGGTCGGTGACATTCATGTTCGGCAACCAGACCTGATCGATGTTCGGACTGTAATCCGCAAGGAGTTTCTTTGTGTCTGGGCGGCCCTGCGCGAATTTCACAAACGAACGTTTGTAATGTTTCCATTCCGCGCGGAAGTCCTTGAGCGGCGCAATGGCCAGGACAAGAACACAGACCACGGTCGAGACGGCAAACGTGAGCCGGACTTTGTCGGACAGCTTCCCCATCTCTTCAGCCGGCATGTGTCCCCCAAGGCCACACCCAGGACCAGCCCGGGCCGCGGAAAAACGTTCCGACCACCGTCAGGCAAACCGCCGTGGCGATGAACCACGTCATCACCCACCAGGACAGCGGCTTAGTGCGCAGCGCTCCCATCCAGCCGGTGGTAGATTTCGATTGATACGAAGCGAGCAGCGGCGCCGTGACCATCACCGTGGGCACGATGATCGTCCATGCGTCCACGGCGGCCAGGAGAACCAGCAGCGCAATCACCACCGTCATCACGATGCCGAGACGTTTCGCCGGTTGCTTCTCCCATAGGGGTTTCCCTTCGATGTTCACGTTGAAATAAGGAATGATAACCAGCGCGATCAACACCAGCGTGGGAATCAGGATTCCTGCGACGAATGGCGGGAAAAAGTGGAGCAACTCCTGCAGCCCGAGAAAATACCACGGCGCCTTTGCCGGATTCGGAGTCAGCAGCGGATTGGCCAGTTGTTCGAGAGGCGCGTCCCAAAAAAGCGCAATCAAGACCATGATCACGATCAAAACTTCAAACACGATGGCCTCGCGAACCAGCAGGTTCGGATAGGTCATGAGCTTCGGGCCGCGCTCGTCGACAACTTTGGCGGACTTGTTGCGAGTGATGAAAACAATGCGGCGCGGCTCTTTCTTCGCGTCCGAGGCAAAGCCGGATTCGAGCTTAGATTTTTCCATCATCTTCTTTCGACCGCACGGTCAGTCCGCCGTCTTTCTGCACCCGCCAGAAGTGGACTCCGATGAGCAAGAACGCCACCAGCGGAAGAATGACAACATGCAGCACATAGAACCGGAGCAGGGCGTTTTCGCCAACGATATTTCCGCCGAGAGCGACAAAGCGAATCTTGTTTCCCACCACGGGCATGGCGGAAATGATGTTGGTCCCCACGGTCACCGCCCAGAAAGCGAGTTGATCCCACGGCAACAGGTATCCCGTGTAACTTAGGAACAGAGTGACGAGCAGCAGGACCACGCCGACAACCCAGTTGAACTCATGCGGCGGCTTGTATCCGCCGCGGTAAAAAACGTGAAACATGTGCCAGAAAACGAGCAGGACCATGAGATGCGCGCCGATACGGTGCAAGTTTCGCAGGAACACTCCGCTGGAAACCACAAAGCGCAGATCCTTCATGTCGTGATACGCCTTTGGCGCCGCCGGATGGTAATAGAACATAAGCAGAACGCCGGTCACCACCAGAAGGATGAAGAGCAGCAGCGAGAGAGAGCCGAGATAGTAGGCCGCCCGCACGCGCAAAGACTTTTCGCGCACCTTCACCGGCAGCCAATGGAGGAACAGGTTGCCAAACACCGCTATGCTGCGGGTGCGGTTCGTATTTGCCGGCCCGCGCCGGAAGATCGACTTCCAAACCCGGGTAGTCCGGAGATTTTCAATCGCTGCGTGGAATGGGGTTGCCATGGGCCTCCTCACGCGTTCAGGACCTTGTCGGGATTAATGATTTCCAGTTTGTTGACCAACAATTCGCCGTCGGCCGTCAAGTTGATCGCAAAATGCGGCAAAGGACGCGGCGCCGGCCCTTCAATCTTCGTGCCATCGCGATGGAACTTACTGCCGTGGCAAGGACACGCGATCATGTTCGCTTCCGGCTTCCATTGGGTGATGCAGCCAAGATGCGTGCATACGGCCGATACGGCGTAAAAGCCCGTCGGTGTCCGGACGATGTAGACTTGCTGGTCCTGAAGGAACGTGACCGAGTTCACCGGAAAGAGGTCCGGGTTACCGGCGCGAAACGTGGTGGCCGGCTCGAACAAGACATTGGGGGAAAAATACTGGTAAATCAGCGCGGTGCCGCCGAGGCCGGCGATTCCAAACGCACCAACCGTGATTTCATTGAGGAAATCTCTCCGTGACACCCCGGGCTTGGCATTGGCGGGGTGCGTCGCCGAAATATCTGGGTTGTCGCTCATGGGTTTAGAACAATCTCCTCGTAGGGTCGCGATCCGGGTTCCTGCTCAAAAACCTCGAATGCCTCCATGGAAATGGTCTTCACCGGGCAGCGTTCGGCGCACAGGCCGCAGCGGATACAGATGGTTTCGTCTTTTACCATGACAGCTCCATCCACCTGGTTCAATTCGCCCGGAGAAATATGCTGCAAGTCCACGGAGCGAAGCTCCTTTTCGCGCGCAAGCCGTTCTTTCTCTTCCTCGCTAAACGCAAAACTCTTCAACGGCACCAGCGAGAGGCAATTCTCCGGACAGACATCCACGCAGCCGCCGCACAGAATGCATTCCGTGCCCTCTGCCTCATTTCCTTCGAACACCGTGTTGATCCAGCATTGCAGGCAGCGGCTGGCTTCGGTTCGTGCCTGCTGTTCGGTATAGCCCGTCTCGACCTCCGCCACACCGGTGCGCCGTTCGATCGGAAGGGCCGGCACCGTCAGCCGCGAATACTCGTCGTAGCGAGCCGCCATCTCGTGGTGGTCGAGCACGGTGATCTGAACAAATTTTTCCTTGGGCTTCCAATTCGGGCCTTGGAGGAATTTGTCGATTTCGACCGCCGCCTTTTTGCCGTCGGCGACCGCATTGATAATCAATCGAGGTCCGAAGGCAATATCTCCCGCCGCGAAGATTCCGGGCGCGGTGGTCATAAGCGTGTCCGGATTGATTTTGAGTGTGCCCTGGCGCGTGGTTTCAATGGCGTCTTCGGGCTTCAGAAAGGAAACGTCGGAAGACTGGCCGATCGCCAGGATAATGGTGTCACACGGGATTACAAATTCCGTTCCGGTTTCGAACTTCGGATTAAAGCGATTGTTCTCGTCGAAGACGGAAATACATTTGGTCACTTCCAGCCCGGTCACTTTGCCGTTCTGGCCTACGAATTGTTTCGGACCAAGAGAGGGGCGAAGTTTAATTCCCTCTAGGACACTCTCTTCAATTTCCTCCTCGGAAGCCGGCATTTCCATGCGCGACTCGAGGCACACGAGCTGTACTTCGCGCGCGCCCATCCGCAGTGCGGCACGCGAAACGTCCATGAACTCCTTCATGGCGACGTCCATTTCGCTGGATGTCAGCTCATTCGGAAGGCTGCCGCTAGGATCAAGCTTCTGCTGCTCGCGCATCGCGGAGCGCGCGACGTCAATAGCTACGTTGCCCCCGCCGATCACTACCACGTGCTTGCCCACTTCAAACCGATAGCCCAGGTTGACGTTCAGTAGAAAATCGATGCCCTTGACCACCCCGTCCAATTCATGCCCGGGAAGATTCAGATCCCGGCTGCGGTGCAAACCAAACGCCATCAATACCGCTTTGTATACCTGTCGGCGCAAGTCTTCGAGCGTAAAATCGCGCCCGAGCCGCGTGTTTAATTTCAGTGTGGGGCCCAAATCCAGAATTTCGCGGATTTGCGCCTGTAAGACGTCGCGCGGCAAGCGATACTCCGGAATGCCCAGATGCATCATGCCGCCGGGCACCGCTGCCGCCTCAAAAACGGTTACCGGGTAACCGAGCAAAGCGAGATCGTGCGCCGCCGACATCCCCGCCGGGCCGGAACCGATGACTGCTACTTTTTCAGAATGGACAATCTCCGGCTTGCCGCCGAATACATCTATGGGGTTTCTGGACTCCGGGCCATAGCGCTCGGTCACAAAACGCTTCAAAGCGCGGATGGAGATCGGGGAATCAAATTCTCCGCGGCGGCATGCGGGCTCGCAGGGATGCCCGCACACCCGGCCGCAGATGGAAGCGAAAGGATTGGGAGTCCGGGCGTATCGGTAGGCTTCTTCATACCTGCCCTGCGCGATCAGGGACACGTACCGTCCGGCTTGGGTATGGACGGGGCACGCCTGCATGCACGGGAAGTTCGACTCCAGCCACTCCAAATCGACGAGTTTGGTTCGAGTCGCCATTTGATCAGCTCCGGATCCCTGTCTCGATTGCTTATTTTTTGACGATCAGATCGGCGGTGACTGTTCCTGCGGCGACTTCCACGGCTTGGGTGGTGACTTTACCGTCTTCGCTCCAGGTCTTCAGCGTGTACTTGCCCGGAGGGACGTTCTTGATTTCGTAGTTGCCGCTCTTATCGGTCACTGCAAAGTAGGGCGTCGGAGAAACAACGATATATCCGTTCATTTCCGGGTGGACGTTGCAGAGCAGTCCGGCGACGCCAACGTCCGTGAATTGAAAGCTCTTCTGCTCACCCTTGGGCCAGGTACCCATGTTGTGGGCAAGCTTCTTGTTGCCGCTGACGCTCGGCCAGTAGACGTTGTGGCCAACCGGATCGTTGTTGAGAAACTCGACCGTCGTTCCGACCTGCACAACCAGAACGTGCGGATTGAAGGTCATCTTCGTCTGGTCAACGACAGGTTTTGTCGTCGGCGGATCAAACTTCTTATCAGGAATCGCGTCGACGTACACAGCGATGTGCTCCGCCGACTTGATTCCCTGCACGCTGACTTTGCCTTTGATGTCTCCTGCGCGGCTTGCACTGGCAAGTAGCAGGATGGCCCCGGTCAACACGATTGCCTTGCCCGAAAGTAGACGTAGATTCATGGTTCCTCTCTCATTTTCCTGGATAGTCTTTACAGAAGACTCTTGACTCGTGGTCAACATTTAGAATACGTAGTCGATGCCGGTCACGAATGTGTTCGGGCGGTAGAAGAGCGTAGCCCCCGCTGCATTTTGATAGGGGACGCCCCAATGACGTTGATATTCTCCCACGATCTTGATATTGGCGCGCACCAAAATCTGATAGCCAGGGCTGAATCGGTTGCGCGTCTGAGCTTCGGAGATGCCATTCACAAAATCCGACGGGGAGTTCACGAAGTCATAGCGCATGTCCGCGATCAGCCAGGGAAAGATCCAGTAATTGCCGACTACAAATCCGCCAGTTGATGTGACCGCATTTGTTTTCGTGACAGTGCTCGCGTCGAGGTCCACCAGATGGTTGTCGTCGTGGCTGTGCAAGGCGACCGCATAGAGCTCGAACTTGCTGCGATATTTGAAACGCACCTCGGCGCCGACTCGGTAGAAGGGATCCTCAATCGTGTTGGCGATCCCGGGGAACAGGGTTCCGCCGAAATTCTGCTGGTTGGTGCCGTGGTAATAAAAGGTGCCGACGCGGAGCGAGGTGTGGTCGTGCGGACCCGTCGGACCCGCGGCTTGAATGGCGTGGCGGCTCTCCGGATCGCGCTCCAGGTTGAATTGATAGGAGGTGTGAAGATAGACGTCCTTGGTGTTGCGTGCAGTCAACCCCGGACCCAATCCATAGGCCGAATTGGTGCCGTCGACAACAGCCACGGACCAGACAAAATTGCCGTTGTTCGGAGAGCCTCCGAATTCGATACCGCGCTGTGACGTCCCGAGGGCGAATGGATTGTTGGTAGTGCCACAGACGATTACTCCGCCTCCGCACGGGAGGCCTTGCGCCACTGCCCCCTCACCCAAGATGTCATAGCCTGAAAGATAGGGTGTGCGTGCATTGGTGAAGGGCAAGTCCAGTTCAAACTGACCGAACCGCACGTTGAGCGCGTTCAGGGGGAGATGCAAGATGTGTCCGAGATCGTTGTACTTCAGCCAGCCGTCGCCCAGTCCGCCGCCGGCGCCGGTTGCCCCCGCGGAAATATCGTCGTCAATCCAGAAGGAGAAATTGGGGCCAAAACTTCCGGCGGAGATGATCGTAAAAGTGTTTGGCACAAACAAATCCGTGCGCGGTACGAAGCCACCATTCGCGATCACCGCCCCCGGCTGTGACCCGTTGTACACAAGGTTCCCTTCATAGCGGAAAGCGATGGGGATTGTGCCGGGAATTTCCCCTGGATACACAACCTCCGGAAAGGCTTCTTTCTGGGCCTTCGATCCAAGCAACACAGCATCCTGTTTTACAAAGGTCTCGTCGTCCTTGGGGAACTTGAAGCCGTTCTTCTTGAATACAAGGCCAAAATCATTCAATTCCGGGTAATTATTGTGGCAGGTCGTGCAGGAGGTGCCGTACTTTCGGGAAAATGCCGGGATGGCCTTGCCGGTGGGCGCCGTGACGAGCAAAGTAACCACCGCAAGGGTGCTCAGAAACATGACCGCGAACGACCTGAAGGTAAAGCTCTTGTTTGTTTTCACTTGTCCCCGCCTTGGCCCGTATACGGGCTCCGAATCGTGACCACTGACGTAACCCTAAGTGATCTTCCGGGAGCATTTTCGAACGGCCGTTACATTGTTGCGGTGACAGGAGTCACCGAGAATTGTGACGTACGTCACAATGAGTTTTTGGGGTGAGAATTCGCTCTCAGGGCAGGGTAAGGGTGTTGATCCGCTTGGGAACTTCGCCGACGTTCACCACATCCATCAGCTTGAGAGTTTTTACGTCAATCACCGAAACGGAGCGCGCCGCCGAGTTCGAGTCATAGACTCGCAGACTATCGGGTGTGAACGTGATCCATTCAGGAACGACTCCCAGAGGCGCCCGATGCGCGGGTTGCTGGACCGGCAGCGGGCAATATCCCAGTAATTGAAGGTCGGGCAAGGAATACTTGAAAACGGCATTGGCGACCGTGCTGTTGACCCATAGAGATTTTCCGTCGGGAGCAACCCCAATGCCGTGGGACGGAGTACCCAGGCGTTCCTCAGCGCTGCCGAACCCGCCGGGCTGATCCGGCAAAAGAATGCGCGCAGCTTCTTTGCGGCTGGCAAAATCGACGACCGCGAAACCGTTCAGGCCGGAGAGCTGTACGAAAATCCGGCGCGTCGAACCGTCAGGGTTCGCTTCAAACGCCATCGGACGCACGGAACGATCGAATCGAATCACCCAGGCTGTTTTTTCCGTGCTTAAGTCGATCACCGTGGCCGCTTTGTTTTCGATGGAGCCGCTGACGGCATACTTCCCATCGGGAGTGACAAAAATGTTGTGAACGCTGCCATCGACAGGGATGCTTTTTGTGCGTTCAAGCGATTTGGTATCGATCACGTCCACCGAACCGGGATCTTCCCTGATGCCGACGAGTACGCGGCCTCCATCTTTGGTGATGGTCAGATTATTGGGGTGGCCACTGAGAGCCACCTTTTTCAGAATTTTCGCGGACTCGCGATCGACGACATCCACGACGGATTCGGATTCGTTGCTGATGTAAACACGCTTTGCATCTGGCGAAAAGACGACGCCGTGCGGCAGCTCGATTCCGCGAATCACCTGCACCACCTGATTGCTCGAAGAATCGATCACGTCCACCGTGTTGCCGGCGCTGTTGGTTATATAAATTCGAGAAGAAGCGCCCGGGAGCGAAGCAACTGATCCGGAAGCGGGCGCCGAGCGCACCCACTGTGCCAGGGCTATCCAATCGGGATCTTCCTGCGAGGCGAATTGCCGCCCGCCCGAATGAAATGCGTCGCCGCCCGCTTCCGGAGCGAGTGGATGAACCAAAAGCCTGCTGGACTGCGGCTTGCCCGGGACCACGAGTTGCGACGCGCTCTGGAAATTCTGTCGGGATTGTTCTTCCGTCCACTCGGTAAGGCCCGGCGAGAGGGCCATAAGATGAAACACTCGATTTGCGGCGGTATGGCATCCGTAGCAGCGGGCGTGGCCAGGCCGCTCCTTGAGAAAAATGGGCTGTACGCTAGTTTTGAAGAGCGCAAAATCGAGCTCGCCCGCAGCTGGCGGATTCGAGACCGTCGGCGCTGGTGAGGCTCCGACACTGGAGTGGCGAACCCACTCCGCGAGCATTTGCCACTCCGGGTCGCTCTGCGTTTTCCAGAATTTTCCGCCGGTGTGCACGGGATCGCCCCCGGCTTCGGGCGCAAGCGGATGCAGAAGCAGGCGGCTCTTCAGCGGTTCGCCGGGATTGGTCAATTGCAATACGACTTCAAAATTCTTGCGAGATTGCTCCTCAGTCCAGGACGAATTTCCTGCCGCAAGCGGATCGAGGCGAAGGCGGGTGTTTAAGGTGGAGTGGCAGTCATAACAGCGCGGGCCATTTTCCCGTTGTTTCAGGAAAATAGGCTCAACCCGAGTACGATAAGTTTCAAAATCAAGAGTGGCGGCTTGGTGATTAGCGGATTGTTGCGGAGCAGGCTCGGGCGCGGAGTTCGCCAGCGTGGCTCCTCCGAATATCACGATGAGATTAGCGAGAAATACTGTGCCGAGCCGGACACGCGAGCTGAATGGCATTCGCCCTTCCTTGCAGCTTGAATTGTGCGTCAGCGGCCGTACACCAGCAACCGAAAGGTTCCAGGAACCGGGGTCGGCTGCGGATGCGGCTGCTCCGCGGCGGGCTCGGCCGCCGGCGCGAAGTCGGCGGTGTCTAGGAACAACTGGTGGCTCTTGGGATCAAGCGCCATATTGCGCGCGCCGAACTCCGTTTTCACTGTCTCGACCACGCCAAAATTGTCGGGAGAGATTTCATGATAAACGTGCAGCGTGCCTTCCCGCGTTGCGACGAACAGCATGCCGGTGGATGGTTCGAAGATATTGGTGTCAACACCGGCGCCAATGGGGAAGGTCTGGACCACCTTTCCCGAGTCCACGTTCATGATCGCGAGCACTTTGTTGCGGCCACCAAGGAACAGCCGGTGATGCTGCGCATCCAGATCGATGGCCGTCGCCTCTTCCGCGGGTGCAATGGGCCAATGCGACTTCACCGTGTTGGTGATCGAGTCGATGACCACGACTTCGTTTTTGTCTTCGACATTGTCGTAAATCGTGCCATGGCCATCGGGAACAGCGTATTCGGGCCGTCCGCCAATGGGGATGGTGGCCAAAACCGCCAATGTGCCCGGATCGATCACCGAAGCATTGTTGCTCTTCCCATTCATCGTGAAAATGTGCTTTGACGCCGGATCGTAAATGATGCAGTCCGGATTGCCACCGGTCTTGATGTGCCCGGTGGGCTTCAGTGTCTTGAGATCGAACACCACAACTTCATCGGCTCCGCCGTCACTGATGAATCCGCGGCCCAGGTCACCCATAACCACGATGCCGTGGACCCGCTTCAGGTCGGGAATGCTCCCGACAATCGCACCGCTATCCGCATCCACAACTTTCACTTCCGTATTGTGGGAGATGTACAAGCGCCGGGTGGAAGCGTCGAACGTGATGTAATCCCAATACTCCTTCCCGCCGGGCGCGGCGCCAAGATCGTATTTTTTGAGAAGGTGAAAGCCGCCGTCGGGCCGGCCGGCCACAGCTAGTCCGGAGCAAAGGATCAATAGACTCCAGAAGGTCAGGTGCAGACGTGAGCTCGCCATTCGCAATCCTCCCAGCCCGGCGGACTAATTCATAACCGTGCGATTGGTCAGGGGTTGTGCGGCCCTGCGGATCGCGCACGGCCGCTCTTCGATTGATATAAAATGCGCGGCAACTAAAAACTGATTTTAATTGCAAATTGAATTTGCCGCTCGGGGATCGTGGTCCTCTGCAAGGCACCCGCCGTGCCGGCAGGAGGAGCCAGCGAAGCGCCGCTGGGGT
>Ga0209166_10000862_pt1 | contig 28461 bp, 34 predicted proteins | sample Coa_R1_3_FD_187151 | JGI IMG/M metagenome (GOLD analysis project Ga0209166, IMG submission 187151) | Surface soil microbial communities from Centralia Pennsylvania, which are recovering from an underground coalmine fire - Coalmine... | ecosystem: Environmental > Terrestrial > Soil >...
GCTATCGGGGAACGACGGCTCACTTTGTCGACTGTCTGATCGCCGCCACCGCGGTGGCCAAGAACGTGCCAGTCTCCACCTTCGATCAGGACTTTCGAAAGTTTGTTGACGTGCGCGTGCAAACTGAGTAATTGCGAGCAGGTCGCCGCAGAGCTGATCTCGCCATCAACGAAAGCTCCTGCGCAGCCTGACCACACCATTAATTAACTAGCCTTGCGCGTTAAGCCTCGTGATTCGAGAAAGCCATCGAAGCCATCTCGGACTCGCACCGTGCGAAAACTTCGGGGTCAGCTCTTGGCATGTGGTCGTCGCGAATATGAGTCGCGTTGTGGCTTGTAGACTGCAAATCCTCCACGACGGGCGGCCCGAAGCGCTGAAAATCGGCCCACCAGTGAATCGGGCGCCGGAGACAAACGGGGGGAACCTTGCGAATTGAAAAGAACGCCATTCACCTTGCCTAGATCCGATAAAATGACTATTATGACCATAATAAAGAACGCAGTTGGGGACGATACGCATGAGCACCCACACCTGGACAGTGGCGGAAGCAAAAGCGAAATTCAGCGAACTCCTGGACAAGGCGAAGTCGGAGGGGCCGCAAAAGATCACCAAGCATGGTCGGACCACCGCAGTGGTGGTTGCGGCGGAAGAATGGGATCGCAAGGCGGAGCGGAGGGGCAATCTTGCTGAGTTCCTCGCCTCCTCGCCGTTGCGAGGGTCGGGATTTAAGATCAAGCGTCTCCCCATGCGCCTGCGCAAGGTAGAGTTATGAATTTTCTTTTGGACACGAATGTCCTATCGGAACCCATGAAAGAGCGACCCAACTCGGGCATACTCTCCTGGCTCTCACAAGCAAATGAAGACGAAGTTTTTGTCAGTGTCGTCAGCATCACGGAGTTACGCTATGGTGTTGAGCGGCTCGCTACCGGGAAGCGGCGCGAGCGTCTCGATGGGTTGGCTGCGGAACGACCTGATGGCCCGTTTTGCAGGAAGAATCCTTCCTGTTGACCTGCGGATAGCGGACGCATGCGGCGGCCTGATGGCCCGAAGCGAATCCATGGGTCGGCCACTTGAGGCTCGCGATGCCTTCATCGCCGCGACTGCGGAAGTTCATGGACTCATTCTTGTCACACGGAACACATCAGATTTCGAGCCCAGTGTGAAAGCGATTGTTAGCCCTTGGAACTAGCCGTGCACCGAAAGGACTCTCTCTTCTATCTTGCAGTGCAAAACGAGCCCGAGAAGCCGAGATTGTGGGGCGCCTTGGTTTCTGTGCAAAGCGCGGACTGGTACGGCGCTTTGATGGCTAGAAGGTCTTACGATAGACCTTCAATGCTGACTCCGCTGTTCGGGCTGTATCGTAGCTCGATCACTTGCCTAACGGCCGCACGCGATTCCACCAATAGTGTTGCCTGCTTGCAGTTCGCTCATTTGGGCCCCGTGTGGGCACGCCCCTGACACTTTGCTATATGCCTGCCTTCCACGGGGCGTTTAGTTACCAGGGGTTACCTGAATAATTTTGGCACGAGTACTTATGTGTTTTTCCAAAGAAAGATCACTGCCAATTCCTACCCAATTCACGATTGTCGCTTGTAGAATAGAACATGAGGAAACAAAAACGGCGGCTTCCGCCGGTCTCGATCACGGACTCCAAGACTTCGCGGTTCGGGCAAGTGGGAATCATCTTCCTCCTTGGCGCTCATCGTCTTCTCATCGAATCTAGTCAACTCTCTGAGGCCGAATTGTGTGCCGGATTTGCCAATCACCGCCGCGGTCACGAACAGTTCTGGGGAGAGTTGCAAGCCCGTGGTTTAGTACCAGGAGATGAGGACTACATAACGGTTCCTCGCGGACGTGTAATCTTTTCCACTAAGACGCGCCAATACTCGCTGCTTCTCGATCGTTGCATACTGCAAAAGCCCAAGCTCGTGCGAGAAATTCGAGAACGCATGAACCTCCCCAGGCGCAGGTTACTGATATCAACAGACAGCCACTATCGCTGCGCCTATTGCATGAGCAAGACTTCGTTGTAACAGGGCTCCGATGCAGACCGACACACCGAACCATCCAGGGTCAAGTTCGCGGAATGGGAGAAATGATGATGTTCGATCACACGTTCAAACAGATCGGAGTCGCGGCGCGGGATGAAAGTGTAGGAAAAGTCTTCCTCGTTACCAGCGTTGACACGCGAAAATGCCTTGTTTGCGACCAGCTATTCACACGTGAAGACTCGTTTCAGCATTCGATAGTGACTTGCTATCCATCCACAAAAGGAGAGCTAAAGACAAATGCGTGATTCTTCGGTCCTCGGCGATTTTCCCTGCGAGTTTCTGTTGAACGGAGTATCCATAAAATCCGCGAAGATCCGCCAGTCGGCCGGGTCTGAAGGCGATTTCGACGTGGTTGTCACTGACCCGCTGGTGGGAGCCTTCGCCCTGCACTCCGGCTTTGACATCGACGTGCATGAGGCGAACGCGGGCTGGCGCCGGGTAACTGTCGAGGAACTAAAGGGATTTCTCAGAAGCAGATACTTATTCCCCTGGGGTGACCTCCTGAAAGCATCGCCGATTGCGGAATGCCGGTTGTTTGCCAGGGTCGATGACATTACGATCCCGAAATGGAAGTGTGGCCGACTTTCTGCTCTAGGCCGGGAGCAAGCATGTGTTCGGTACGTGCAGCGCATCCTATATCGAACAGGCATTCCGCACCTGGTCTCTGGTACGACGTTTCTTGTCCCAAGCGCTGCGACTGCTCATATCCCGCTAAAGAGAGCGGGGTTTCGACAAAGTCAAATCTCGCGATCCGCTCTGGTCGAGTCGCGGACCGGGTGTGCCATTCAGCTCATCGAACGCGATCCACGAAAGTAATCAGATAAGCACTATGTTTCCCACTTCTGCTCGTGCATCGCAGGCATCCATGTCCGCTCTTCTTATGAAGACCCGCTCGATTCTGACCACTACGCCTAACGCGAAAGCAACCTCGGTTGCAGAACCCCCTAGCGGCCAGCGGGTTTCTGAATGAGAAGTGGGGTGAGATTCCGCTGGTCGCCGTCATTTTACGGAATCCGGAATCGATCACAGCGGAAGCGCCCTGCGCGTGGTTCAACGAAAGGGTGGATGCGAAAAATCACCGTGTCCACGCGGTTGTGATCATGGAAGACTTTCCGCGCTGCACGGCGGGGAAAACCCTCGAATAGAGATCGGCATTTGCCGGGAAGGTCTAATCCATTACGCTCAAATTTAGTGCCAGTCACGGCGGTGTGGTGATCACGATCTTTCCCGTCTTGGCTCCGGTGGGAACCCGTGATCTGCGTGACCGAGTTCACGGTGAAGGTGGTCGCCACCACGCCGCCGAGGGTTATCTTCGTGGTCTGGGTCGGGCTGACGCCGGTAATCGTGACACAGCCGACCTCGCCATCATCTTTTTTCGGCCGCAAAAGTTCAAAACTCAGTATTGGTCTATAGAGGCAAGCGGCGTGAGTTCCTGCCATCTACTCCACAGCGAGATGGGCAAGTGTAACCCGCTTGTTCGAAATAGCAAAACCCTAGATAGGAGCATACAATGGCCCGGAATTATCATATTTTCAAGACCCGCGATGAGGCAGTAGCGTTTGCCAAAGATGGGGGCGAATTCATAGACACTGCAGTTCAAGAAGGTGGCACAATAATCCGCAACCAGACACCGAGCATGGTTCTATCCGAATATGACGCTGCGATTATGCTCAAGTTGATGCCAGAAACCGATCCCGAGGTTCAGGCGCTCCGCAGCGCTATCCGTCGGCTCCATGATGGCTTCCGCTGGACGGTCGATATTAAGTGTTACATCACCTTCACACAGAATGGCTGCATCGTAACCGGCGAATTTTGGCTAGTACAGAAAGATTCCGAAGACCGCGTTTGCAAAAAAGTCTGTCAGATTAGGTCCCGTATAGAAACGAAGTCGCCCAAGAAGAATGCATTACCCTAGAAAAGTTTTTTCCTGGGAGAAAGAATCTGCCTCTGCTCTCCGCCTTTGCGCGTCGGTGTCACCCATGCTGAGCGGCCAGCCAGTTGCCGCGATCCTCGGAAAAGCGTATCAGGCTGCCGGCGGCGAGATATCTTGTAGGCGCCAACGACCCAATGCCATACCTATAGCGTACCCTTTAAGGCTCAGTAATTACGACGTGACCTCGACGGAGGATCATAGAGTGACAATCCGCTCACAGAGTAGGTTCGACTCGACGTCGGCTGCCTGGCTGCGAAACTGTTGATGATGGTTTGGAGATTCGACATTGTTCCGCAGAGCTGGCATCGACAGCCGTCACGACGTTAGGATTTCTGCCTGAGAACCTCGTATGAACGGAGCTCTCGCAAAACCGCAGCGGTTTGACTAACTTGCTGTTAATTAGAACGTATGCCATACTACCAATGGTGACCGATACTGCCCGCTGGGCGGATGGGGGTCACGAAAGGGCGAAGCCGCCCGGCCTGCGCGCATGACGCGCAACGGCTAGAGGAAACTCGCGAACCTTAAATCGAGCTTATCCGTCCCACCTGTCCCGGTTAGCTCCCAATTCTTGGGGGCTAAGTGTCTTCAGACAAGAAAAACCAGAAAACAGCGCCAGATGGTGCTATGGCCGGAACTGCTCCGGGCACACAAGGCATAGAAGCAACGATCACTCAGTCGCAGTCCATCCCTGGTACTATCAGCACACTTTCAGCACTAACCTGCACAGGCACACAACAGAAGGTTGCCGGCCTCGTTGAGAAAGAAAAAATCTTAGCCGACGCGGGTACGATAACAACACTGGCTATTTGGGACATTGTCCCAAATCGACCGGCGCCCGACCTAGCGGCTCTGTCACATCTCTCATTTGACGATCTTCTCACCGTCGCAAAAAAAGCCTGGACGTTCGGTCGCATGGCGCACAAGCTTGTCGTGGCTGCTTTCCGCGCAATCATGGATCACTACGACGGTCGCAAATCCACTCACCCACCGATGAAAGTGGAAGCGGCATTTGCTTCCATCGACGTTAGCTACGAAGCGGCCCGCAAGCTAGTCTACCGTGACCGCAAGAAGCGCGAACTTGAAGCCATTGCGGCAACCTTGCGTCAGACCTCATCACAGTCCACCACCTGTATCTTCCGTGTCGGTGACGCAGTCACAATCGCCGATGGTAAGGGCATTGTGAGGCAGGTCCATCAGACCACAGGCAACATCGATGTTGACCCGGACGACGGCGGATCCATTATCACAAATGTCAGTCCTAAACGCGTGACGATGCTCAACGGCGCGGCCGTCATTGACGGCAAGGTCGTGACGCAGAAAGAACATATTGTCGTTGCCGGGGAACTGCTCATCGACCCCACCACTGGCAAAAAGTGGACTTATTCCGAGGGCGAGTTTGCCGTGAGCAATTCGCCCACCCGCAAGGAGCTCACAAGCAGCCCACGACAAACTGATGGCGGAGCGTGCAGCCAACCTCAAACGCAAAGAGGAAGAGAAGAAGGCACACAAAGATGAGGCCGCTCGTAAAGAGTTAGACAAGATCAAAGCTGCCAAGGCCGAGCGCGGACCTGCACAAGCCAAACGCGAAGCTCAGCGGGCAAAACGTGAAGCGGCTCGGCTCCAGAAGCAAGAACAGAAGAATAAGCGCAAGGCAGAAGCCGCTCTGAAAAAAGCAGCTAAGGTTGAAGCGGCCATGGGCAGGAACGAAGCCGCAATCCAGAAGAAGGATGCAGCCCCAGGGCGGCCCCGCGAAAAGAAAGATGCGAAAGCGACGACGAAGGCAGCGGCCAAAGCTAGCAAGAAGCTGGGTGATCAGACTGCTTCCCCGGCACACGCTTATGGCATCGACTACCGTCCTGTCATTGTCGGCGACAAGTCAGAACCCACACCTCACGGCTTTTTTTGGGAGTTTCGCAAGCATGAAAAACATCCGTATCTCGTACGCGATGTGAATCATCCGGAACTGGGTGTCCTGATCGAGTGTCCATCCAAGACTACTGCTGAAATGAAAATGCAAGAATACGAACGCGATGCTGCCTCAGTGGCCGCTTGAGAACTGAACGCTCAGAGAAGCGCTGGGTCTCAGTATTACTAGGTGAGGAGAAAAACAACGGCGATGCAAAGTCTGGCACGTTCGACAACGGATACGGCGCCGATCTGGGGCCCCGGAACGGGGGTCGGCTTAGTAGGGTTAGGAACGTGGCGTCTATATCCGCCCGCGGTCTGATTTGGTTGACTCTATCGTGCTTTGTTGACGTCCCTCGGTTGCAGACCCCCTTTGCGGCTAGCGGGTTTCTGAACTACGGAAATTAAGGATAGAGAGAGATTCTTAAGGATAGAGGGAGATTTTCGAGCGAAATGCCGCGGAATCTTTCCGAAAACACAATATTTGATTGAAGACAATGTTGGCCGAAACGAACAAGAACGAAACTCAAGAACAGCCGGGTGTATCGGCAGGGTCCGCGGAAGTACCGCAATTTAAGGATAGAGAGAGATTTTCGGGTGAAATGCCGCTGAATCTCTCCGAAAACACAGTATTTGATTGAGGGGAGGTAGACACGCAGACAATGTTAGACGAAACGAACAAGAACGAGACTCAAGAACAGCCGGATGCATCGGCAGGGTCCGCGGAAGTACCGCAATTTAATGAGGTTCCACCGCTTCCACGCGGCGGGTCTGGCATGGAGGATCAAGAAAAACAGCCGGACACGGGGTGCAATGGCGCTCGTCCGAAAGCCGGCGAGCATCGGACCGACCCTGAGATCGCCGTCGGCTGCGACAGCCCGGACCATACTGCTGAGGTGCAGGGTGAAAGCAACAGTGTGTCGGGGAGCGGGCAAACGGAGCAGAAAACGGCCTCGGCTGATGCTACAGACACGGACGAAGTAAGTCCGGAAATGAACGACCCAGAAGAGATCGCAGAACCGGAGCAGGGTTCGGATGTCCCAGAACTGAGGCCGGAGTCCACGATATGGCCGGAGTACGAGGAGTACGAGCCTCCGGCAACCCTAGAGCTCATCCGTCGTGCAGGACAGATTGAGGTAGTGCGTATCGAATGGCGGGGGCTGCGTCCGATCCTTACCGTTGTGAACGATCAGTATCCGCCTGCGATGCCCTCCGAGGTATACCACTCAATCCGGCTGGCAAACGATGTGGCCCAGTACCAGTCCGCGCGAGAAGTGTTCGACGCGGTTTACGCCGCGCTTCAGAACTGCTCCGCTCTGTCGCGGCCGCAGTGTGAGGTACTAAGTTTGTGGTCCATGGCGAGCTGGTTCCAGGACGCTTTGGACTTCCTGCCTCACGTCACGATTAGCGGCCCGCTGCACATGGCGCAGTTGCTTTTCTCTGTTCTGGAATATGTCTGCCACAAACCGTTAAAACTCATCGATATGAACTTGGCCGCATTGAAGGGAATATCCATGGAACAGCTAAAGCCGACCTTGTTGATCCATCAGGTGAAAGCTGGCCAGGCTGCAACTCATCTGCTCCATGTAACGGATTATCCCGGGTATTTTGTTGCGAACCGGGACGGCCTCTATAAGTTTCATTGTGCGAAGGTGGTGTACATCGGGGAAGCATGCCCGAAGCACACTCGGGGCGGGCTGCACATCCATCTGGGCCGCAATGCCCCGGTTCCGATGCGGCCGTATCTTTCCGTATCCGCTGTCGAGCGCTTGCAGAGCAAACTCCTGTCCTATCGTGCCTACAACCGTGAGCGCACTGATTTGTTAGAAGTTGCAACGGGGGAACTTCAGACGGAATTTGATCTGATCGCACGGCGGCTGGGGGCGGTCATCATTAATGACTCCGCGCTGCAGGGTCGGCTCGTCGAACTCCTGAAGGGTTGGAGTGAGGACGTGCGCGCAGAACGTGGCGATGGAATCGACGGGGCGGTACTGACGGCAGTTTGGAATTTCGCGCACGGCAATGAACATGAACCTTACGTCCGGGAGGTTGCGGTCGCAACCAACGAGATTAGGATCGAACGGGGCGAGCCTTCGAAGCTGAGCAATGAAAAGGTCGGACACGTACTAAGGAAGTTGGGACTCCACACGCACCGTGACATGAAAGGTCGCAAGCTCGTATTCGATCCATCGACGCAGCTTCTCATCCACCAATTGTGTTTTGAGTATGATGTGCTGCCGGCTGTGCCACAATGCGGATACTGTCATAAACTGCAAAACCCAGAATCAGAATAACTTATGAAGGTTATGACGGTTATGCAGGTTCTTGGTTTGCCATTGGAGAAGGGCTAGGCATTTCGTTTCAGACGAAGAAGACCGTTCTGAATTCGCCAGAGTAGGAGTGTGCGTATTTCAGTCGGCGCGCCGAGACGTCGCCGGAATAATGAGGAGTATGAGACTCCGTCCCCGGGCGAGTGGTAGCGCCGGCGGGATGAAGGGGGAAGGGTTCCTGCTCGCTGTTGGAGGCATATGCTCTCTCATTTGCGTTACGGACAAAATGAGCAATCTCATCATCGCGATGCTGACGGCTGAACATAGAGAATATGCGTGCAACTGTGGACCGAACGGCTGGCGCCGCGTCCAACAATTACGAAAGCGCGCTCAACACTCTTCGAGACAAAGCAAGACGCCGCGCCTCGTGAGACGCTCATCGAAGAGTTGTACTCAGGCAAGGTTTCGCCCAGGATCGCTGGCTGTGTCGCGCCTCTCCTCAATCTGCAAATGCGTGCCATCCAAGCAACAGACCTGGAAATGCGCATCGCAAAACTGGAGCGCTCGCAAACCGACAGCCGAGAGCCTGCGCACGACGACCCCGACATTTCGCCTAACGGCGCCGAGAGGGGCAGTGGCCCGGCAGAGATCGGGAAAGGAGTAGCCATATGGCTTGTATACCGTGGAAAAACGCCGCAAAACCGGCGTCTGGATGGGTTAAGCCGTTTGACCCTACAAAGCCATCGAAGCCATCCCGGACTCGGCGACGACGGAGAAAGTGTTCGCCTTGTACCGGAAGAAGTATTCGATCTGAACGTGCACCACTTTCACGAGAAGTGGCAGGCCGAGCACCAGATCCCACTGACTTGAATCTGGGTGAAGCAGGAACTGAAGGGAGCGGGCTTGGTGGACCGAGGACCCAAGCGCGTGGCGCATCGCACCCTGTATACGGGCTGCGATCACACGAAAGAAGACGCCATGGCTCAGGGAAGCTAGGCCTGCGTACCTCGGGAGTGGAAGTCGCTGGAGATCCGACCAAGGTTGATCAGCGCAATCACTCGCGGGACGATCTCATGCAAAACTCATGGAAACCTCGAAAGCAAAGGAGTTTTGGACAGGCACAATCATGGCTATAATAGCCATGAACGGGGGTTGTTCATGCGCAGCGTTAATGTTGCGGAACTAAAGAACCGACTGAGCAAATATCTCACTTTTGCTAAAGGCGGCGAGGAAATCGTCATCCGGGACAGGAATCTGCCGGTGGCATCAGCATATTCCGACATAATCGCGTCGGAGACATACCACCGGGCAGGTCTGGTCATCGCGAGCAATACCACCGTCCGCTGGAGTCCTTCCGGCTTTAGCGCTGCGGAAATGACTACGTTCGTGTCGATTACAAGCCGAAGTGGAATCATCGGTTCTTAGGCTTGCGCGCTGCTTTGACTATCCGGTCGATTTGCTTGGCACTCAGCCTATGCGTTCCCTTTTTCTTGGATTCCTGCCCAATAATTCGTAGGACTTCTGGCTCAGGGACCGCGAGGCGCACATAATCCCTGATGCTGAGTAACACCGCCCGCGGACTGCCCCGCTTTTCAATGACCAGTGACTTGCCTTCCTCGACACGGCGAAGGAGCTTGCCGAAGTTCGACCGCGCATCCAACGCAGTAACGACGATGCCATTGTTCATAGACTCTCCATTTCAATTGTTTAAACTCTTACAGTTGGTCGAAATAGCTGTCAACGATGGATTGTGTGGAACTTGGAATAGGCCCGCACCTTGGGTTGGGCGGCACAGCTGCGTCGCTTATACATCGGGTTGATCAGAGCCAAACGAGTGAGACCGGCTGCAAAATGATCTTTCGAACCGCAAAAAGATCAGTGGGAAGCGCTCGCCTTCTGGTATTCGGTGCGGGCTTGCCGCAAAATCGGAACATCAGGATCGGCATCTTTCCATAATGCGAAAAAGGTGCGGTACGCCTCGGCGGACTTTTCTTTTTCGCTGTCTTCCGCATAGGCCCGAGCCAATCCCAAGTGAGCCAGCGGCCAATAGACCGTCACGGCGCTACCGTGATTGTCGATCAATTTCTGGAATTGAGCTTCCGCATCCTTGGGGAGCCCAGCCTGCAAGTACGCTGATCCGCGCAGGTACAGCGTCTGCCCATCGGAAAGTTCGCAGAGGTCGTAAGGAATGGCATTCTTCAGATCTTCGATCGCTTGTTTGGGATTTTTGCGATTCAGTTGAATGGCGGCGCGGACCGACGCCAACACCACCACATTGTGCAAGGTATCGAGTGGCCTGACATCGGCTTGCTTCAGATATTTCTCGGCGACGGTGGTATCTCCGATTCGCGCCAAGGTCAGCGCTGCGAAAGCCCTGGAAGCAGGATCCTGGTTCCAGCGCAAACCCTGCTCCACCGAGGCCCTGGCTTGCGCCGCATTACCGACTTCAGCTTCAAACAAGGATTCGTCATAAGCATCGTTCGAGGCTGCTTCGCGCAAACCTTGCTGCAGCGACAGATTCTCCGAGCGCTGGGAAAGTTCGCGGGCGGCGCGAATTTCTCCAAGACCGCTGCGCCCGGTGGAGGCAAAGGAGAGGAGCAGACCTTCATTGGGCTTGCCCTTGCCAAACTCAAGAACCTTCTCGGCAGTGGTTTGATCTCCTTGCACATAGGCGACGCGGAGAAGGGTATTGGTCGTCGTCCCAGGATGGTTTTCCGCAGCCGCCCGTTCGCAGATGGCCTTGGCTTCGGCAAAGCGACTACTTTTCAAATAGGATTCGGCCAATGTTCCATAGGCAAACCAGCTATTGGAATTCAAGCGCAAGGCTTGCTGAGCGGCGGGAATCGCCTTGTCAATCAGACCGCTCCTGGCAGAAAGATCCGCCAGATTGTTGTATGCAATCCAGTCACGCGGGTACGTCTGTGTCCATAATTCATAGGCTCCAACCGCCTTATCGATGTCCTGGGTAACATCGGTGTAATAGTGCGCGGCGATATACAGTTTCTCCTTTTCGCTGACGTGCTCGCGCAGGTCGAAGGCCTTCTGCATGTACTGGCGCGACAACTCTCCCTGGGACAAGTTGCGATAAATCGCGCCGAGACGCGCATAGGCGATGGCAAAATTGGGATCCAATTCAATCGCCATTCGGTAGAAGCCGATGCTTTCCTGTTCCTGGTCCTGCAGGCGTTTTTCGTCGCCCATCGTGTAAGCCTTCAACGCTGAGAGTGAAGGTGTCGTAGCCTGCTCGATCGGAGTATCAAACCTCTGGATTGTCGCGAGAGACTCGCCCAAGGTACGGCGAAAAGAAGGGATCATTTCGCCTAGCGCGGGGATCACCTGATCGCGGCTGGTAGCGCGTGTTTCCCGATGCGCGACCACTCCTCCCGTGAGGCAATTTCGAGCGTCCAAAGAAAGCACGTATTGGTTGCCCAGCGCAACGATGGATCCTCCGATCACCACCTTTGCTGCAGCCCGCTCGCAGACCTCGCGGTCGACCGGAGGCACAAGCTTTTCGGTCACCGGGTGCTCCATGAGGCGAAGAACTGCGCGCAAGTTCGGCTCATTTAAGAGATTGAAGTGAGGCGACTCACCGAGTTTCACGGCGACCGCACGTCTGAGTGTGCCGTCGAAAGTAGGATCGCCCGTGGTATTGACGAAATCAGCAACCAAGACAGAGTCGGCTTCGCTGAGCGGGACCGGCGGATGCGCGCTGCGGTACCGCCAAACTCCCAGTCCTATCAAAACCAGCGCCGCAGCAGTGGCAAAGAGAGACGGCCTGTACCATGGGGCGCGTCTGACAGGAAAGGAGGCTGCAGGTTCTTTGAGAGCTTCCGGCAGTAAACCTGGCCGTGGAGCTTCGTTCCCCAGGGAGTCAACCGTAGTGACGGGCAGCAGGAAACGGTAGCCGACCTTTGGTAAGGTTTCGATATACCGAGGCGTCGTGGCGGAATCGCCGAGCGTCTGGCGAAGTTTTTTTACGGCAACATTCAGCCCATTTTCAAAGTCCACGAATGTGTCGCCGTGCCAAAGCTTGGCTTGGAGTTCTTCGCGGCTCACTACCTCCCCGTGGTGTTCCAACAACAAGAGGAGAATCTCGAAAGGCTGGCCGTGAAGTTTCAGTCGGATGCCATCTCTGCGCAGAGCTCTTTCCCGGCGATGGACGGTGAAATCGCCGAAGCGGAACAGGACGGGTAGTTCGCCCTTGGTCATGATCGAGCCGTGACTTTGCAGAATTCTATTCCCATCAGAGGGGAACTCAAAACCGGAACCACGCCGATAAGGCACTTCTCCTCAATCAGTTGGACAGTCACTTTTTCTTAATCCGCAAAACAGCCTGCTTCCATTGCTCACGAGAACCGGTGGTGCGAAATATATCGCCCATGCGGCGGGGTGCCGCGGGTCCATTCAAACCGGAGTTCAATGGGAGGCTCGTTATGACTTTCAATTCTCGGTCGATAACAATCTTCAACACGATGCCGTTAGCGTTCCGGTATTTAGCGGTTTTCGTGGTGTTCATTTTTGCCATCGGAGGAACCGGCAGTGCCAATGCCCAGATGAGTGTGCTTTACACCTTCCAGTTTGACAGCTCCACCAGCAGCTTCCCGAATGGACAACAGCCCTCGTCAGAACTCATGCAAGGCGCCGACGGCAACTATTACGCGATCACCGCCTTCGGAGGCGCCGGCGGGTGCCCGGGACTAATCGGCGGCGAAACCATGGGTTGCGGCGCTGTCGTCAGGATTACTGCCGCCGGTGCTTTCTCGATTCTTTATAGCTTCCCCTACGACGCGAGCAACCAGACAGCGCCCAACGGGGTGGATGCCCTCGGGGGCCTCGTGCAAGGACCGGATGGGAATTTTTACGGCACTACGGGTTGGGGCGGTACCGTCCAGAACTGCGCCATGCCCTTCATGAGTGGAGCAGGTTGCGGAGCGGTTTTCAAACTTACGCCGGCGGGAGCCCTTACGGTACTGCATTCATTCTGCGGGGTTGTGGGCTGCGGCGCTCTCACGGTGGATGGCTGGCTTCCCATGGGCCGCCTGATTTTCGGCAGCGACGGCAACCTCTACGGCACTACGAACCAAGGGGGCAACGGCGGAAACATCTTCAACAGCGGCACCATTTTCAAGATTTCGCGTTCCGGAGCCTACACCATCCTCCACATGTTTTCCGGTAATGGTGGAACCGGGGACGGTGCCAACCCGGCCGTCGGTCTGATCCAGGCCTCGGATGGAAATTTTTATGGCACTACTCAGGTCGGCGGAGTTAACGGGGCAGGAACGGTGTTCAAGATGAAGACTTCCGGAGCGGTCACCGTCCTGCATTCCTTCTCAACATCCGACGGCAACGGAACATATCCCCAAAGCGCCCTGGTCGAGGCCAGTGACGGAAACCTCTACGGCACTTGCTACAGCGGCGGCGCAAATAGCGTGGGCACGGTATTCAGAATTTCAAAGTCTGGAAGTTTTCAGAAAATCCACGACTTCTCCAACGCATCTGGTAACGATGGCTATGCTCCCAAGGCCGGCCTGATTCAAGCCTCGGACGGAAACCTGTATGGGACAACCTGGGCAGGTGGCACCAACTTTGGCGACAGCGGAACGCTGTACCAAATAACAACTGCGGGCGCGCTCACTTTGCTCGCCAACTTCGATGCCAATACCACAGGCTTTCAGCCACTCGATGTTCCCCTCCAAGGAAGCGATGGCAGTCTCTACGTCACGTTGGTTTACGGGGGCGGACAGAACGCACAGGGGGTTCAAAACCAAGGTGCAATCGACCGTTTCACCACCGGACTTGCTCCGCCGTCGCCGGTCATCAAAAGTTTTTCTCCGGCCCAAGGAATAGTCGGGGTGAAGGTGACAATCAGCGGTTCCTCGTTCGTGGGAGGGACCAGCGTGAGCTTCAACGGGACGCATGCGAGCTTCATGGTAAAGGCCTCCGGATTCATCGTTGCGACGGTACCGGCAGGAGCGAGTACCGGTCCGATTACGGTCACGACTCCAGGTGGAACAGCGACCAGCAAGAAAAGCTTCACCGTGCTGTAAATCCGCGCGAGCTTATCTTCAAGGATGACCCTATGAAAAACTTTAGAGCAAGGACGATTGTAGTTGGAACCTTTCTGTTGCTCACGACAGCAAGTCAAGCACAGCAAGTCGATCAAACACTGGCGCCCAATACGGCCCAGGCTGGCATGGTGAAATCCCTGCAAGATGAAGTGGGCACAGGCCGTGGCGACATCATGATGCCCGAGTCCTCGATCTTCATTATTAAGCGCGATCCATTCCGTTCGGTGCGCCGCGGTCGTCAACTCTTTCAACGGAAGTTCACTCGCTCACAGGGACAAGGTCCAAACGAGGGGGATGGCGCTGGCGACATTAATAGTGACAACGCCATTGGCGCAGGTTTGTCCGACAGTTGTGCCCTGTGCCACGGTCGTCCGCGTGGGTCCGCCGGTTCTGGGGGGAACGTAGCGGCCCGCCCGGACAGCCGTGATGCTCCCCATTTGTTCGGCCTTGGTCTGAAAGAAATGCTGGCCGATGAAATCACCAACGATTTGCGCGCCATTCGCGAGCAGGCTAGAGATCAGGCCAGGAAGTCCCACCGTGCAGTCACGTTGTCCCTGACGAGCAAGGGAATTTCCTACGGAGCCATCATCGCCAATCCTTCCGGATCGGTCGATACCTCACAAGTGCAGGGCGTGGACGCCGATCTCCGGGTCAAACCGTTCTTCGCCGAAGGCAGCACGATCTCCATCCGCGAGTTCGTCGTTGGCGCAATGCACAAGGAGATGGGAATCGAGATTAACGATCCCGTCCTCGCTCAGGCCAGTGCCGGGGCACGAGTCGAAACCCCATCGGGCATGATCCTCGATGGAAAACACGACAAGATCAGTCCGCTTCCACCTCCCGATGCTGAAACGGGTAAGTACGAAGTGGACCCGGCGGTGGTGGACCACCTCGAGTTTTATTTGCTCAATTATTTCAAGGCGGCCGTACTGAAGCAGGATGCTGTTTCTGAGCACGGCCGGAAGGTCTTCGAGAAAATCGGCTGCACCTCGTGCCACCTGCCCGATCTCCGCATTGAACGCGATCGCCGGGTTGCCGATGTTGAAACCGTCTATGATCCGGTCAACGGTATCTTCAATACGCTGTTTGCCACTGCGACGACGCTGGTGACGGTGAAGGATGATGGCCACGGATTCCCACCGCTGCAACTTCCAAAACTTCAGCCCTTCCTGGTGAAAAACATCTTCACCGATTTCAAGCGTCACGATTTGGGAGCGAACTTCTCCGAGAGAAATTACGACGGAACGATGCAGACGCAGTTTCTTACGCGGGCGCTGTGGGGCGTGGGTTCTACTGGGCCATACGGCCACGACGGACGCAGCATCACGCTCGACGACGTGATCCTGCGACACGGCGGCGAGTCGCAACCTTCTCGAGATGCGTACGCAGCGCTGCCATCAAGAGATTCGGATGCGTTATTGAAGTTTCTCAACACGCTGGTGCTGTTTCCGCCCGATGACACTGCTTCCAACTTGGATCCCGGGGACCGTAACACACAGGGCTTCCCGCAGTTCGGGCACGGCAGCATCAAGCTGACCGTTCTGTTCGATGATCCGACCGATATTGAATAATTTGCGTTTTTTCGGTTGATCCAGGCGCTGGAGCAAGAAGAGAAGCACGGGAGAGATAACAAATGGCACCGAAAGCAAACTCACGGATTGCAAGACACACAATCGGTGTCGAGCTTGTCGTTCTGTTGTTGCTCGGAGGTAATAGTTTAGCGCAGTCGATCAATGTCTGCGTTAGGCAGAGCGATGGCAGCATGCGAATGATCCTCAACGGAGGTGCAACCTGTTCCCCAGCGGAACATTTGATTCAACTGAGCCTACAAGGACAACAGGGTGACCGTGGGCCTGCCGGCCCGCGGGGACCTGCGGGACCAGCCGGGACGCCAGGAGCAACCGGACTAGCTGGGCAGGACGGACAGGATGGAAAGGATGGCAAAGATGGAAAGCCCGGGCCGCCGGGGCCACAGGGACCACCAGGTCCCCCCGGCCCTATATCGGTACCCAGTGGCGGTGGAAGGGCTGGTGGCGCGTTTTATGCGCCTTTTCAGGTCTTAAGCAAAACCACTGGCAAAGTCCTTTTCGAAGTCAAAGAGATGCCTGCGGGTGGAGTCGCATCTCTTTACGACATGAATTCCAACCTCCTGGCCGTCCTGGGCGCCAGTGGTAAAACGGGAAATGGATTTTTGTCCCTCACCACTCCATCAGGGCAGGGGTTCGTTCAACTCGTCGTAGAGAAGGACGCAACTGGACGCCTCGAGTTCGATCTGGATCGCGTGAAGACCGCGGAAATCGCGAGCGGCACGAAAGGCACGATGGGACTCAGAATCTGGAACGAGGCTCACAACGAGGTCGTGACCCTGGAAGTCCTCAGGCCAGGGGGAGATACGACGGGAGGTGGCGGCCTGATGATTCATAACTATAACGGCGGCGTGGCGGCGACGATTGCTCCCAATCACTTTGGAGTGGGGATATTTCACGGGATTACGGCGGTAATGCCTGTCAATCACCCGTAGAACATGGCCGGTGAACACCGCTTATCGGCAGGAGAAGCGTATGTTTGCAATGCGAAACGCTGGAATCAGTTTGTTGATCGCGGCCGGGCTGCCATTCGCTGTGCAGGCACAGGAATTCTCGGCCGATACGGTCACGCACGATTCATCAGGCAAGATTTATCGCGGCAAGGTCTTCCGCAGCGCCACTATGATCCGTGCTGAATCGGCCGGAGCGGACCCGAACCGGGCGACCATCGTCATCGTGGACATCTCGAAACAGACTAGCAACACCCTCGTGCCCAATCAAAAAATGAACATGGTGGCCCATGGGCTCGGGGCACTGAACAAAGTCGGAATTGCTTTGCCCGTCAATGAGAATCCGTGTACCTCCATCCGCGGTGGTCCTCCGCCGGCGAGCACAGGGTGCAAGAAGCTCGGAGAGGAGACGGTGAACGGACGTCACACCACCAAGTGGGAAGCCACCGAGGTCATCAACGGCCACGCCGGCACGCAGACGGTTTGGGTGGACGGGAATCTTCACAGCATTGTCAAAATACAGTTTGGGCCTCTTACCGAAGAACTGGTGAACATTCAGGAAGGACCGCAGCCCGGAAGTCTTTTTGTTGTGCCTGCGGATTACCGGCAGATGGATGTGGGCGGACGCTGACTGGCAGCACAGATCAGCACGGGAGGTTGAGATGGCATTTTGCATAAACTGCGGTACGCAACTATCGGAAGCTGCGAAATTCTGTAGTGGATGTGGTGGCTCCGTTTGCACAGCAGCCACGATGCCGATCAATGCTCCCGCTAAGAAGAGCAACTCGCTGCTGAAAATCCTGCTGGGGGTGGCTGCGGCTCTCATTCTCCTGGGATGCGCAGGCGTGGGAGCGGCCTACTATTTTTTCCACGGCGTTGAAGGGAAAATCGCAGACTCGACCCATGGTCCGGCGGATGTTAACGCCATGACCAAGGCATTGGGAGCCCCAGACGCCGCGGCACCCGCGGCTACATCTTCTTCGAGCGCCGTATCGGCTGGTCTCGGCTCGAACAGAGTCATCACTCCGCAAGACGGCCAATGCGCGCTCTTTACCAAGGAAGAGCTAACCAAGGTGCTGGGCACTGACTTCACTCACGCGGATGCCGATGCCACCGGTTGCACTTACAAAGGGGATGCTGCGCGTCTGTGGGTGAGGACGGAGGCGACCTGGACCGGTGGCCGAAAGCTGGTCAAGGCAAAGGCCGATACCTACAGGGACCTGCGGCAATCCATGGTCAGCCAGCATTACAGCAAGACCGACATCGATTCTCACATCTTTCCGATGATGCCGTATCAGGGCGTAGGCGACGAAGCGTGGATCAACCTCTGGAACGTGGTGACCGCGCGCCAAGGCGATCGCGGCATCACCATGGATCTTCGCTACTACCACGATTCCGATGATCTCACCAAGCTGCTAACCAACACTGCGCTCTCTCGATTGCAGGAGAAAAAAATAGGTCTTGCTTCCAAATCTGGCCAGACGGATCCGTGAGACCAGGAACTGAGAGAGCTTTTATGCGAATCCTAAAATTTTCCGCGAAATCACGCTTGGCAGTGCTGCTCACAGCTTTGACACTGGTGTTCTTCCTGGCATCGGTCGACCGTGCGAAAGCGCTCCCGCCGGACGCATGCTCCCTACTCAACCCTACCCAACTGGAGAAAATCCTTGGCCAGCCCTTTGAACTGTCTAACCGAAGCCTTGCTCCCGCTAGCGCACCGGGACAACCCGCCGGCCGAGAGTGCGACTACACGGCACAAAAGGGCGGTAGCCGGAAAGTGGTCCTTATCGCCTTCGTTGATGGTTCGGCAGCGCAGGCCAGGGAAACCTACGACAAGCTGTCTCTGTGGCTGAGCCCCAAAGCGAAGGTCGATGGTGGATGGGATGTGGCGTACATGGACGACAACCACGCAATCCACGTCCTTAAGGGCAAGGTGCGGTACTACATCAACATCGTTCCGTTTGGCACCGCAAATTCAGAGAAAGAGAAGAAGTTGAAGGATCTCGCGGGATGCGTGGCAGAGCAAATCTAGAAATACGAGAACGAAGAACCAGAGACCTATACCCACCTCAGTCTTGGCTCAGCTCTTTTCGGGCCTGAGGTCCTGAGGTGGCAGGTGCTCGTAGATCGACATCAGGTAATACGCCTTTCTCCGGGACTCCTTCAGCGTCCCACACTGCGCGAATCTTTAGACCACTGGGCAACTTGCAATAATGAAGACCGTGCACGTACTGGAGAGCAAAGTTGATGCGCCCTCACCTCGGCTTGCCCTCACCATCTTCCTTGCATTTCTGTGGCTTGGAGTTTAGCGTGAGCTTGTGATGGGTTACATGTAACCAGGCAAAGAGGCCAAGATGCGAGCACGAACTCAGTCTAAGTCGTCTCGGGATAAGGTAAGAGCGCACCGCAAGCGCCTTCGTCAACAGGGGTTACGGCCTATCCAGAGTTGGGTCCCCGACATGCGTTCGCCCGCTTTTGTGACGCAAGCACATTTACAGTCGCTGGCCGTTGCCAATAGTCCGCACGCGAAGGAGGACCAAGACTTCATCGACGCTCTCTCGGATTGGGGTTGGAAGTGAAGCGCGGTGAAATTTGGACCGTTGCGGGCCGCAAGGACTACGCTGGAAAGCCGCGTCCCGTCGTGATACTTCAAGACGACCGTTTCGACATGACGGATACGATCGCGGTTTGCGCGTTCACTACCGACCCAACCGATGCTCTTCTGTTCCGATTGCAAGTCGAACCGAACGAAAGCAACGGGCTTCGCGCTGTTTGCCGGCTGATGGTGGATAAGATCACGACCGTTCCGAAATCGAAGATCGGTGCACGTGTCGGCCGACTTGTTGACGAGGACATGGTGCGGCTGAATCGTGCCGTGCTCGTGTTCTTGGGCATTGCCGCTCCCCAGCGACAATGAGTAATTGGAATGATCGGATGTTTCCTGCTCTGGCTTGCGAGTAGGCTTTACCACGCTCGTGATTGTTGCACTGACCTGTTTCTCGTTTTTCAAAAAACCTGACACCGATTTATAGCAACCCTGAAAACTAACAAAGAGCGCCGCGTCGTCATCTTTTCCGCATTATCCCTCCGCGGGGCAGGACCTCTGGCGGTGCCTCTTCACACGCCTCACTGAAAAGGTTGCATGGAATTTTCGCCCCGGTACCTAACTTCTGTTAGGTGCGACTGGTGATCAATTCTGAGTCGAGGCTGTCAATTTCGTATCTATTTTCGCCTGCTCCGGCTCGTCGAGATCCACCGACTTTGTAAAAGTAAATTTACATTGTAAAAAAAATGTCAAATAAGAATGAAAAAACTCTTGCAAGTTATTGAAATGCATTGTAGGATTCCGCTCCGGTACGGTGGTTGGACCTTTGTTGGTGAAAAAGTTTAGAAGCGCAGGCACATGAGGAAGGGGTTCCTCATTCGCGTGCGTTGTGGGTCCGTAGCTTCTGCCGTTGGCATTTGTGGGATGCGCTTTTTAAAACCGATCGCCTGAGGGATTCGGCATGCGTAGAGCTACGCAGTCTCGCCTTCTTCGGACCTCGCTGCAGGGGCAGCATTTCCTGATCGCGGCGTTGGTCCTGGTCTTTCTGATTCTCAGTACCGGACAAAGTGCGAACGCCCTCCCGGCTTTCGCCCGTAAGTACGGCCTCCGCTGTTCCGCCTGCCATGAGTCCTGGCCGATGCTCAATTACTTTGGGCAGAAGTTCAAAGACAACGGCTACCAGTTGATGAATGACCGCGATGCCCCGATCTGGCAGAACCCGGGATATTGGCCGGTTACGTTCCGTATCGTTCCAATCTGGCACCGCGTGAGTACCGGAAAGGTTGCGGTCGATACGTATTCGGGCGGTGCGGTTAACGGGTCGGCGGTCCATCGGGTAACCACATCAGGGTTTGACCTTAGCGGACTCGATTTTCACACCGGCGGAACGCTGGAGAAGAATATTTCCTTCTACGTATTGCCATCCTCCGACAACACCGGCGCTTTCCACTTTGAAACGGTCATGGCCCGGCTGGATAACCTGCTTGGCAGTCCATGGCTCAACCTCAAGCTGGGCAAGTTCGAACTGGACAATCTTCTCTCCGAAAAGCGAGTTCTCACGCTGACCGGCAACGGAGGCATCTACCAGCTTTACCACTTCATGCCAGTGGGCGACGGCAACATCTTCGGTCAGATGGGCGACAACCAGCTTGGCGCCGAACTGATGGGTCACTCTTGGAACGATCGCACCCGTTACTCCGCCGCGGTGCTCAGTTCGACCGACGGAAATGTGGGTCTGCCCTACGGCAACGCCTACACCGGGTTCTTTACCTTCAGCCAGGCTTTTGATGCCGGCAAACTTGGGGTGGACCGCATTGGTGCTTACGCCATGATCGGACAAGCTCCCACCTACTATCTCACTTCTGCCAGCACGCCTTTGGGTGGAACCGGGATCAGCAACAAGTCTTTCCATCGTGAAGGATTTGTCGGCCAGTTTTACTTCGGCCAACACATTGATCTGCAGGTCGTGACTCAACATGGTTGGGACAATGCGTGGTTCGGTCAGGGCTACGGAGATCCCATCGATAATGTCGGCGGCGCCAACAACACGCCCGGCAGCACTCTTCCCGTGGGTGCGCAGGCGCCTACCTGGAATGGGGTTTTGTTTGAGCCTCATTATGTCTACAGCCCGCAGCTCATCTTTATCGGTCGCTATGAAACCATCCGAATGTCGCGGCAGGCCAATGGCCCCAGTTCCGCTACTCCTTCCGCTTCCAATTTCGGCAACATCTCCACCTACACCATCGGTTTCCGGTACAACCCCTTCATGACGCCTCGGGCCGGCTTTGCCTGGCATAACGAGTACAACTGGCTCCATCAGGATGGGACGGGCCCAGTCATTGGTTTGGGAACGACCAACATCAATACCAGCGAAGTGTTGACAGGATTTGATTTCGATTTCTAGAGATCGAACTTTTGGAGAGGGATGCATGCGAACAAGACTGCAAATGTGGTCTCTTCGGCTGGCCGCCGTCGCGATTCTCGCGTTCCCGTGGACTTTGTCGGCTCAGCTTACGAAGGCCGACATCGACACGCGCCTGGGCACCGAGAGCCACATCGGAAAAATTACCGGCCATGCTAAAGACGCGAAAGGGGACTACCGCCGCTATTGCGTCAGCTGCCACGGCGAACGAGGAGACGGACAGGGCGAAAGCTTTCCGTGGGTAGACCCCAAGCCGCGCGACTTCCAGTTGGGGATTTTTAAATGCCGTTCCACCCCGACGGGAACGCTGCCCACCGACCAGGATTTGTTTGACACGATCGCCCGCGGCCTTGACCGCTCCAATATGCCGCAATGGAGCACGTTCACCAGGCAACAACGCGCCGATCTGGTTGCCTGGGTAAAACACTTTTCTCCGCGCTTCGTCGGCGAAAAACCAGGAACGCCCATCGAGATTCCTAGTGAACCCGCGGTCACTGCGGACCGTATTAAAGCAGGCCGCGAGGTCTATGCCCGAGTGCAATGCTGGAAGTGCCACGGGGTAACGGGCGAGGCGAATGGTCCATCGGCATCGACCCTTCAAGATGACCTTGGCCGTCCGATTGCGCCGTACAACTTCACCGAAAAGGCCCGGCCAAAATGTGGCGACACCGATCGCGACATCTACCGCATTTTTATGACTGGCCTGGACGGTACCCCGATGCCCTCGTTTGCCGACAACATCAAGCCGGATGAGGCATGGGATCTGGTCTTCTATCTGCGATCGCTGATGTCTGAACCCAGCAAGGAGAAAGCCATCGCCAAACAACTTGGCCTGAAGCCGGTCGATCCCAATGCAGCTCCGCCACAGCAGCAGTAAGGGCGGCCGTAGCACGAGCGAAGTTTTACAGTTCATAAGGGAGAAATGTATGAAGAGTCGATACAATTTCACGGCTTTACTCACCGTCGTCATGTTGGTGGGCTGCGGCGCGTTGCTTTTGAATCAGAAGGTCAGCGCGGCCGGCGAAGGCAAGATCACCGGAACCGTCAAACTCGACGGCGCGGCTCCGCACATGAAGGGGATCGATATGTCCAAGGATCCCTACTGCGTCAAGGTGAACGCCAACACCAGCCCCCACATGGAGAACGTAGTAGCTGGCTCCGGCGGAGGATTGGAGAACGTGGTCCTGTACATCTCCGAAGGCCTAAGCGGCGCAGCGGCGGCCCCGGCAACGGCGGTGCCGGTCTTCGATCAGAAAAATTGCCAGTACACGCCTCACGTGCTAGCGATGGATGTCGGCCAGACTTTCAAGGTCACTACCAGTGATCAAACGGCCCACAACATTCACCCGAATCCCAATCCCATGACCGGCAATATTCCGTGGAACCAGTCTCAACCGCCAGGAGCTCCGCCGGTCGAAAGGAGCTGGAAAGCTCCGGAGATGATCGAAGTGAAGTGCAATATTCATCCCTGGATGCACGGCTGGTTCGCGGTGGTGAAAGGGCCTTACGCAACCACGGATGCGAGTGGCAATTACACCATTAATAATGTGCCGCCCGGCAACTACACGGTGACCGCGTGGCAGGAAACCTATGGAACTCAAACCCAAAAAGTGACGGTGGCCGCCGGCGCGCCGGCGAAAGCCGATTTCACTTTCAAGGCCAAGTGACGGCTGAAGATCGAGCATAATGGGCCACCGCAAAGCAGTGCGGCGGCTATCGCAAATCCGCGGCTTCGGAACTGACCGGAAGCGAGGGCGCTTATGGCTAAGGTCTTTGCAGTTACCATTCTTCTGATTACGATCGCTTCGGCGATCCCAATCTTCATGAATACCTGGCACCCCGTGCCTGACGTCTCTGCCCACGGCCAAGCCATCGATGACCAGATGTCGGAGACGATGTGGGAAGCCGGAATTTCGTTCCTGGCATCGCAAATCATTCTCGCTTGGTTCATCTGGAGATTCTCCGGCAGCCGGCCCGGCGAAAAGACCAGAACCTTCCCCGGCGGCGCCAAGGGGTTGGTGATTGCGGCGATCGTTCTAGTCGGAATAGAAGTCTTTGCGCTGGGGATTTTTGGCGTCAAGGCCTGGGCCGAACTCTACTTCACTCCGCCCGGACCCGGTGCCATGCCGATTCAGGTGCAGGCCGGACAGTTTGCGTTTTATTTCCGTTATCCCGGTCCTGACGGTTCGTTCGGTCCCATTCACCCCGATAAGATTAGCGAGGCCAACCAGAATTTTTATGGACTGGATCAGGACAACGATGCTGATTCGAAAGACGACATCGTGGCCGCGGAAATGGCCGTTCCGGTCAACCGTGAAATCCGCCTCCTGATGCACTCGAAAGACGTGAGCCATTCCTTCTACGTGCCCGCCTTGCGGATCCATCAGGACTTCGTACCTGGTCTTGATCTGCAGATTCATTTCACGGCGACGAAAGTGGGTCGCTATGAGATTGTGTGCAGCCAGCTTTGTGGACTCGGTCACTACAACATGAAGGCGTACATCAGTGTGCTGTCTCCAGAAGATTTCGATGCTTGGTTAAAGAAGCAAGCGGCGTTTCAGTAGGGAAGTGCGTCCACACTCTCCGGGGGGTGGGACGAAAACAGCTGTTTTCGAGGTGAGGATATGCACGACATGTCAGCGCATGCAGCCGTACACCACGGACCTCCGACCAGTTTCATTCGGAAACATATTTTCAGCCTGGACCACAAGGTGATCGGCAAGCAATATTACGGTCTGGCCTTGGCAGCCGTCATCATCGGGATGGTGCTCTCCTGGCTGATGCGCATCCACCTGGGATGGACCAACGCTGCCATTCCCGGCCTGCATTTGCTCTCGCGCAACGGCGCGCCCGGCGATGTGATGACCCCGGAGTATTACTTGCAGTTAATGACCATGCACGCCACCTTTATGGTCTTCTTCGTGCTAACCACGGCGCCGTTCGCGGCCTTCGGCAATTTCTTCCTGCCTCTGCACACTGGGGCTGAAGATATGCCCTTTCCTCATTTCAACATGATGTCGTTCTGGACCACTTTTGTGGCGTTCTGTGTCATGGTTTCGTCGTTCTTCGTCGGGGATGGACCAACTCTGGGAGGGTGGACACAGTACGCGCCCTTGAGCGCGGTTGGTTCTGTCGCCGGCCCCGGCCAGGGCTCTGGCGTCGTTATCTGGGCGATCTCAATTGCGATCTTTTGTGTGGGCCAATTGTTTGGGGCGTTGAATTTCATACCCAACGTACTGGACCTGCGATGCAAGGGCATGAGCATGTGGCGACTCCCCATGTCGACCTGGGCCTGGTTTATTACCTCGTGCATGGGTCTGACCTCGTTCTCTGTGCTCATGCCCGCTTGCATTCTCCTGATTCTTGATCACGTTGCCGGGACCAGCTTTTTTATTCCCTCCAATCTCGTGCTTAACGACCAATTGCAGCCTCATTCGGGAGGGTCCACTCTTCTCTGGCAGCACTTGTTCTGGTTCTTCGGACATCCCGAGGTCTATATCGCGATTGTGCCCGGCATGGGCATCGTCACTCAGGTTCTCGTCACCAACATGCGCAAGCCCATGCTCAGCCATCGCACGCTGGTGTACTCGATGGGCGCACTTGCGGTGCTGAGCTACATGGTGTACGGACACCACATGTTCGTCAGCGGCATGAATCCGGCTGCCTCGCTGTATTTTTCCTTTCCCACGCTGTTGATTACCATCCCATCCACAATCATTGTCTTGATCTGGCTGGGCAGTCTATATGGCGCGAAATTGCGCATTAACTCCGCTTCACTGTTCGCGTTGGGTTTCATTTCGCTGTTCATCACTGGCGGCGTGAGCGGCTTCTTCCTGGCGCAGCCGACCATCCAGATCATGCTCCACGCAACCTACTTCGTCGTGGCGCACTTTCATTTCACGATGGCGATTGCGGCGATCTTCGGCATCTTCTCTGGAACCTACTTCTGGTTCCCGAAGATGTGGGGACGCATGATGAACGAGACTCTGGGCAGAATTCACTTCTGGCTTACGTTCATCGGCGTGTACGCCATCTTCATGCCGTTCCACTATCTGGGGCTGGCGGGCAACGTTCGGCGCTATCAGGCTTTTGTCGTGGATTACATGCAACCGCTGATCGGCGTGCACAAGTTCATCACCGTAGCCGCGATCTTTACCGGATTGGTTCAGTTGATCTTCCTGTACAACTTTTTTTATAGCAAGTACCGGGGAGAACCGGCACCCGACAATCCATGGCAGGCCACTTCACTCGAGTGGTCCACCACCTCTCCGCCGCCGTGGGATAACTTCGGTGGCAGGCAACTTGTGGTTTATCACGATCCCTATCAATACGGCGTGGACGGCGCGCACGGAGACTACGTAATGCAGGATTCGCCGGAACAGATTAAAGGCGCCGTAGACGAACCATAATCACTAACCATCGTGCAGTTGGGCTCAAAAGGAGTTCGTTTTGTATGGCAACCACGGTCCATGAACCACCGAAAATCGATGAGCGCCATCTCCCTGTGCTAGACGACTCCGGCAATGGAGGCCTTCGTCACCTCGGTCCCCACGACGGAGAACTGCGTGCGGTGCGAAACTACGCTCCTGCTCCCTCGAGGACTGGAATCTGGGTGATCCTTGCCGCTATCACCATGTCCTTCGCTGCATTCACCAGCGCTTTGGTTGTGCGGCAAGGCTCGGCACTGGATTGGCGGCACCTCGTTCTCCCCCAGGTTCTTTACTTCAACACACTCGTGCTGCTGGCCAGCAGCGTGACTTTAGAATTGGCGCGGCGTAGGGTGGCCGTCTTTATGGGAGGAGTTCGAAATGCCAGTTCCATCCCAACAGGATACTTCTACGGCACTTTGGGCTTGGGGTTGATTTTTGTAGCCGGACAATACGCCGCCTGGTTGCAGCTGCGCTCCGAAGGCCTCTACATGGCTACCAATCCCAACAGCTCATTCTTCTACTTGCTGACGGCCATCCATGCCCTGCATGTGCTGGGTGGGCTGGGCGGTTTGCTCTACGTCATGGGTAAACTCAACCGGCTCGTTCTGCGACGCAGCGCGCTGGATTCGTTTTCCTATTACTGGCACTTCATGGGAATACTTTGGGTCTATCTTCTGTTGTTGCTTTGGATGAGGCTGTAACGCCGATTACAGGGAGGACAACCGTGACTGAAGCCACGATGAGTCATGCCGCAAGTAGCCCGCATACGCCGCAAGTCTTTGAGGAGTCCCCGTTTTCGATTCCTTCCAAGAAGCTGGCGATGTGGCTGTTCATCATGTCAGACATTATGACCTTGGCGGCTTGCTTTGCAGCCTACGCCTTTCTACGTAACGCCACGCCCGACTGGCCCCGACCCTTTCATAGCATGACTACCGTAGCCGTCATGACCTTCCTGATGCTGACGACGTGCCTGACCATGCTGATTGGCCTGCAGGCCGCCCAAGCCGGCGACAAGGCAGGAGCCTTCCGCTGGATCATGATTACCGGAGCCGGAGGCCTGGTTTTCGCCGGGCTTCATATTCGCGAATGGATGCAGATGATGGCACAAGGCGTAGGACTGTTCCACAATCCCTGGGGAACCTCTGCTTTCGGCGCCGCTTATTATTCCATCACTGGATTCAGCCTGCTGCACATTGGCGTGGGCTCGATTGCTCTACTCATCGTTGGAATTCGTTATCAGGGAGGCCGCTACAAAGCTAACGATATCGAGATCATGAACCTCTACTGGCAGTTTGTGAGTCTAGCGTGGCTCTTCATCGTCCCGGCCGTATATCTGATGAATATGGCGCGCTAAGGCAGCAGAACACGGAGCAAAACATGGCGACAGCTCAAGCACAGGGAATCAAGAAGTATGTGGCAGTCTATATAGCCCTGGTTGTAATCACCGCTTTTCAGTTTTTCATCGGCTACCAGAATCTCGAGGGAGGAGCATTGATCGTACGCATGCTGACCTTTGGCGGCATCGAAACCCTCCTCGTGGTCTTTGTTCTCATGAACCTGAGCACCGAAAAGCGCACCTTCTTCAATTTTTTTGTCTTCTTCATGCTTTTCGTGCTCACGACCATGAACATAATCTGGACCGATAGTTTCCGACTGCTGGTGTTCCGGCTTACCAATACCGGGCCGAGCTAAGGGTGAGGACTATCCCATGAGACGTGAATCTTTCTTTCGGCTCGCATGGCTTACGTTGGCAACATCGGTATTGCTGTTGACGGCTATGCCTGCTTTTTCCCAGAGTTGCGCGCTCTGTTACACTCAGGCGGCCTCTTCTGGATCGAGAATGATCCAAGCGCTGAAAAGTGGGATTTTGATCCTGATCATTCCTCCTACGCTCGGATCCATCGGCATGATTTTTGTAGTACGTCGCAAGAGCAGTCAAGATCGGTGCACCGACGACCGTGAGGATCCCGGCCAAGACTGGTGAAATGTCAACCACCCTAATGGCGAACCCTGTTCCCTTGCAAACGCTCAAGTCCAAGCTTCGGGATTACTACACCCTGACCAAGCCGGAAGTGAATCTGCTGATTCTGATGACCACGTCAGCGGGGTATTATCTGGCCTCGCGCGGGCCCATGCGGGCCGTTGGTCTCATGAATACCCTTGTTGGAACGCTGCTGGTAGCCAGCGGCACGGCCACGCTGAATCAATGGCTGGAACGGGTTTGGGATGGCCAGATGCGCCGCACCGCATCAAGGCCTCTGCCCGCAGGCAGGCTGACGGCGCGCGAGGCGTTTTGTT
>Ga0209166_10000863_pt1 | contig 28460 bp, 17 predicted proteins | sample Coa_R1_3_FD_187151 | JGI IMG/M metagenome (GOLD analysis project Ga0209166, IMG submission 187151) | Surface soil microbial communities from Centralia Pennsylvania, which are recovering from an underground coalmine fire - Coalmine... | ecosystem: Environmental > Terrestrial > Soil >...
CCCCGGGCCTGACCGCCGTATTCTCGCTGTTCAACAACCGGACGCCGCGCGTCTTCGCCGACATCGACCGGGTCAAGGCGGAGATGCTCAACGTCTCGGCCGACAAGGTATTCGAGGCGCTGCAGGTCTATGTCGGCCAGGCCTACGTCAACGACTTCAACTATCTGGGCCGCACTTACCAAGTGACGGCCCAGGCCGACGCGCCGTTCCGCGAGACGGTCGACGAGATTGCCAACCTGAAGACCCGCAACGGCACGGGCCAGATGGTGCCGATCGGGTCGGTGACGACGTTCCGCGACATTACCGGCGCCTATCGCGTGCCGCGCTACAATCTCTATCCTGCGGCCGAGGTGCAGGGCTCGCTCCTGCCGGGCTATTCGACCGGCTATGCGCTGTCCCAGATGGAGAAGATCGCATCCGAGCATCTGTCGGACGGCTTCGGCTATGAATGGACCGAGCTCAGCTACCAGGAAAAGCTCGCCGGCAATTCCGGCATCCTGGTGTTCGGCGCCTCGGTGCTGTTCGTGTTCCTGGTGCTGGCGGCGCAATACGAAAGCTGGGCGCTACCGCTGTCGGTCGTGCTGATCGTGCCCATGTGCCTGCTCGCCGCGGTCTCGGGCCTGTTGTTGCGCGGCATCTCGGTCAATATCCTGGCCCAGGTCGGCTTCGTCGTGCTGGTCGGTCTCGCCGCCAAGAACGCGATCCTGATCGTCGAGTTCGCCCGACAGGCGGAGGACGAGGGCGAGGACCGCTTCCAGGCGGCGATGTCGGCGGCGCGCACGCGCCTCAGGCCCATCCTGATGACGTCCTTCGCCTTCATCCTCGGCGTCGTGCCGCTGGTGATCGCGACCGGCGCCGGCTCCGAGATGCGGCAATCGCTCGGCACCGCCGTGTTCTTCGGCATGCTGGGGGTGACCGGCTTCGGCCTGATCTTCACGCCGGTGTTCTATGTGGTGATCCGCGGCCTGGTCGCCCGGCGCGAGCAAAAGGCGGTCATCGGCCGGCCGGCGTCCGAGCCCTCAGTCGGCGATCGCTAGCAGGGGCTCGTCGGCGGGCAGGCGGACCACGGCGGTCGTGCCGTGGCCGAGCGTGCTCTCGAGCTCGAGCACGCCCCGGTGCAGCTCGACGAGCCGCTTGGTCAGCGGCAACCCCAGGCCGGTGCCGGGGTTGCGGCGATTGAGGTCGTTGTCGATCTGGCGGAACGGCTCCAGCACGGTCGACATGTCCTCGGGCGCGATGCCGATGCCGGTGTCGGCGACCTTGAGCAGCACGCTGTCGCCGCTGGCCTCGACCGTGACCGACACGCGGCCGGTCTCGGGCGTGTATTTGATCGCGTTCGACAGCAGGTTCAGCAGCACCTGGCGCAGGCGCATGCCGTCGCCGCGCACCGACGGCAGGGTCGACGGCACCTGGCCGTCGAGCGTGATGCCGGCGCGCTCGGCCCGCGGCCTCAGCATGCGCAAGGCGCTGTCGACCAGCTCGTTCAGATCGAGCGGATCCTGGACCAGCTGCAGCTCGCCGGCCTCGGTCTTGGAGAAATCGAGGATGTCGTTGATCAGCCCCAGCAGATGGCTGCCGCTGTCGCGGATGTCGCCGGCATATTCGCGATAGCGCCGGTGGGCCGCGGCATCGCTGCCGAGCATCTCGCCATGGATCAGCTCGGAGAAGCCAATCACGGCATTGAGCGGCGTCCTGAGCTCGTGGCTCATGCTGGCGAGGAATTCGGATTTGGCCCGGCTGCCGGCCTCCGCCTCCTGGCGCGCGTCGATCAGCGCGCGCTCGAGCTGGCGCTGCGCGGTCACGTCGCTGCGCAGCGTGACGATGCCGCCTTCGGTCGTCTGCCGCTCGACGATGCGCAGGATGAGGCCGTGGGCCGTCTCGAATTCGATCGGCACGGTCGGATTGAGATGGGCGGCGATCCGGCTGGCGCGATACTCGGCCTCGCGCCCGATGGCGGCCGGGATCAGACCGCGCTCGAGCCGGTCGTCCAAGAGCTCGGTGAAGGATTGGCCGAACTCGATCTTGCTGCCGGGATCCGGGTCGAGCACATGGGCGGCATCGTTGCACAGCACCAGGCGGTCCTCGGAATCCCAGAGCAGGAAGCCCTCGCTGAGCGCGTCGAGCGCATTGCGCAGCCGCTCCTCCGCCTCCTCGGCCAGATGGCGGGCCATGCCCAGCTGCATGGTGTTGACGGCAAGGGCTGCGGCCTGTCGCTCCAGGTCGGCGAAGCCGCGGGTCCGTTCCGTCATCTCGCGCTTGAGGCGCCAGCCGAGCATCACCAGGCATAGCACCAGGACCGCGGCGGCGAGCGCGGTCGCGACCGTCTCGTGCCGCCAGGCGGACAAGGCGTCGCTGTTGTCGATGGCGACGAAGACCGAGAACGGCAGCTTCCGGTCGACCACATAGCCGACGATCCGGTGCTTGCCGTCGACCGGCGACGCGGCCTGGTAATTGCCGGCTCGGCCCGGCGCCGGGGCTGCGGTGCCGGCCGTCTGCGGCTGATAGCGGGGCGGGTTGGCCAGATCGATCATCGGATGGCGCCAGAGCAGCCTGCCGTCGCTGCGGGCGACCGCGACGGCGCCGCCGGTGCCCAGATCGAGCGTCGTGTAGAACCGGTCGAACGCCGCCAGGTCGAGATAGGCGATGGCAACGCCCAGCAATCGCCCGTCGGCGTCGCGGAAGCCCCGGCTGACCGGCAATTGCCAGCCGCCGTCGGCCGCGATCCGGATCGGCGTGCCGATGAACAGGTCGGGTAGGGCCCTGTCCCGCTGCTCGGTGAAGACGTCGAGCGTCGCGACCGGCTGCTCTGCCTCCTGCCCATAGATCAGCCGGCCCTGATCGTCGGTGACGGCGAAGCCGCGCACCAGGCTCGATTCGCCGGCCATCCGGGCCATCACCCGCGTGAAGGCCTCGATGCCGCGCCGCTTGATGAAATCGCCGGTGGTGAGATCGAAGACCATGCGCAGCCGCTGGTCGACCGTGTCGAGATTATGGGCGGCATGCTCGTCGAGCACGGCCGCGAGATTGCGCGAGGCCCCTTCCGCCTTGCCGAGCGCGGTCCGGTAGGAATTCCACACCACGACGCCGCCCAACAGCACGAGCGCTGCGGCGAGCGCGAGCACGGCGGCGAAGAGACTCCTCGGGGTGAGAGAAGGCATCGGGTTCCTCGGTTCCAACCGGGGATCCGGTGGCGCGCAGCAGATTTTACGAAAATTTTACGACACGCAAGGGACAGTTGAGCCCTGCATGGCGGAATGGCTATTTCGCAACGCTTCCGCGCACCATATGCCCATGTTTTTGCACGGATTGGTCGTGGCCCAGGGGTAACCCAAAAGAGAAGGGCCGCGCCGCTGGTGCGGCGCGGCCCCTCGGCCGAATTGGACCTGATCCGTAGCGACTCCTACGTTAGTAGTGGCGCCAGTGGCGATGGTGGTAATAGCCGTAGTAGCCCGGCCCATACCCGTAATAGGCCGGCGCCGGGGCATAGTAGACCGGCGGCGGCGGCGCGTAATAGACCGGCGGCGGAGCGTAGTAGACCGGCGGCGGAGCGTAGTAGGCGCCCGGCAGGCCGATGCCCACGGAAACGGATGTCCGAGCCTCTGCCGGCGCAGCCGCGCCCAGGGTCGCGGCGAGGCCGATACCGGCGGCGGCAAAAGCCAGCTTGTGTCGAAGCATTTTTAAAACTCCATATCCGAACAAGACGTTCGTGCCTATTAAGTACGTTTGATATGGTCGTTCTATTCCCAGGATGGGCCCGGTCCACCCATGGCATTTTTGAGACCCAGGCCTTACCCGACGAGCGCTCATGACCGTCACGATCTTCCATAATCCCCGCTGCAGCACGTCCCGCACCGTCCTCGCCGAGCTTCAGGCCAAGGGCCTGGACATCCATATCGTCGAATATCTGAAGCAGCCGCCCGATCGGGCCGCCCTGGTCGAGCTGCTCGGCCGGCTCGGCATCGGCCCGCGCGGGCTGATGCGGCAGAAGGAGGCGATCTACGGCGAACTGGGCCTCGACGAGCCCGGCTTGAGCGACGATCGGCTGATCGATGCCATCCTCGCCCATCCGATCCTGATCGAACGGCCGGTAGTGATCACCGACAAGGGCGCCCGCATCTGCCGCCCAGTGACGCGGCTGGCCGAGATCCTTTGAACCCCGGCGCCCGTCAGCCTAGGCTCCTCGGCAGGACATGAAACCGGGAGGCAGGCGATGCGGGTAGGCGTGATCGGGCTGGGGTCGATGGGCATGGGCATGGCCGTGAGCCTGGTGAAGGCCGGGCACGACGTCGCCGGCAGCGACGTCCGCCCGGCGGCGGTCGATGCCTTCGTCGCCGCCGGCGGCCGGGCCGCAGCCGATCCCGGTGCCGCGGCCGAGGGCGCCCGGCTCGTCATCCTCATGGTCGTGAACCAGGCCCAGGTCGAAGCCGTGCTGTTCGGCCCGGGTGGCGCCGTCGCCCGGCTGCCGCAAGGGGCCGTGGTCATGCTGTCCGCGACCGTGCCGGCCGCCTTTACCGAGGCGCTCGCGGCACGGCTCGCCGAGACTGGGCATCTGCTGCTCGATGCGCCGGTCTCGGGCGGGGCCGCCAAGGCGCGCGATGGGCAACTGACCATCATGTCGTCCGGCCCGGCCGCAGCCTATGCCGTTGCCGAGCCGGTGCTGGCGGCCGTGGCCGCGACGGTCTATCGGCTGGGCGACCGGCCCGGCATCGGCTCGACCGTCAAGACCGTGAACCAGCTCCTGGCCGGCGTGCATATCGCGGCAGCGGCGGAGGCGATGGCGCTCGGCACCCGCGCCGGCGCCGATCCGCGCCAGCTCTACGAGGTGATCTCGAACAGCGCCGGCGGGTCCTGGATGTTCCAGAACCGGGTGCCGCACATGCTCGACGGCGATTTCACGCCGCTCTCCTCGGTCGAGATCTTCGTCAAGGACCTGGGGCTGGTGCTCGATACCGGCCGCTCGCTGCGCTTTCCGCTGCCGATCGCGGCCGCGGCCCATCAGCAGTTCCTGGCGGCTGCCGCCGCCGGCCATGGCGGCGAGGACGATGCCGCCGTGGTCAAGGTCTATGAGGGGCTGGCGGGGATCCAGGTCGCCCGCGCCAAGGAGTAGCGGCGATGTCCTGTCGCATATGGCGAAATCGTGACATAGAATTACACTTTTCCCGCCCGAGCCGGATGACTGCCGATGTCGCTTACGCCCTTTGAAATTTCCATCTGCGGGATTGAGGAGCTTCCCCCGTTCGAACGGCGCGGCGTCACCCATCTGCTGTCGGTGCTCGATCCGGAATACCCGGAGCCGGCCAGCCTCGAGCTCTTGAACCCGACGCGCCGGCTGCTGCTGCGCTTCCATGATTCGATCGATGCCCGGCCGGGGGAGATACTGGTCCAGCGCGACCATGTCCGCCAGGTGCTGGACTTCGGCCGCGACCTGCCGGCGGCCGGCGGCCATCTGCTGGTCCATTGCCATGCCGGCATCTCGCGCTCGACCGCCTTCAGCATCCTGCTGCTGGCCCAGGCGCTGCCGCATGTCGCTGCCGAAGACATCGTGGCCGAGATCGTGCGCGTGCGCGACCGCGCCTGGCCGAACCTGCGCATCATCGAACTCGGCGACGCGCTGCTCGAGCGCAAGGGCGAGTTGGTCACCGCCGTGCGCGCCCGCCACGCCGAATACGCCCGGCGCGTGCCGCGCTTCGTCCAACTGATGAAGGACCTGGGCCGCGCCCGCGAGGTCGAGGGGCTGCTGCCGTTAGGTCAAAACTCAATCGGGCGCGAAAGCAGCGGCCGAGAAGGGTGAGAAGCGGTCTGGCTGCTTCCGTGCGGGCTGGCGGTCAAGCTGGACATTCGCTCCGCGGCTCGACGATTCTCGCAGCGGCATCAAGGTGTCGTCGCAACTCGTCGTGGGACCCCACTACGGTGCTGCTTCACAGTTTCGCCAATCTTGACCTTCAGGTCACCGCCGGTTGCCCAGCCGAATAGTTCGGAGGAATTGGAAGAGGGGGCAGCATGGCGGTTGCTTGCGCCGCGTTCAGTGGATCGCTGAACGTAGAACCTTGCCCCAGGTGACAGCCACTGTCGATGAGGGAGGTCTCTTGTCCGACGTCGTCAATGCCTTCGGCCGCCACGTCGAGACCAAGACCCTGGCCTAGTCCGATGAGAGCCCGGACGATGCTGGCACTTTCGCCTTCGGATGCCATTGCGCGGACAAAGCTTCGGTCGATCTTCACCTTGTCGAGCCGAATATTTCGCAGGTGGTAAAGACTCGAATATCCTGTTCCAAAATTGTCGAGCACCAGCCGGACACCTGCCGTATGTAACGCGTCGAGGGTAATACGACCGTTGTCGAGGTCAGCAACGAGCACACTCTCGGTGATCTCTAGTTCCAAGCGCTCTGGCGCTAGACCCGTTTCCTGGAGAACCCGGAGGATTCGGGCGGCGAACAGTTCGTCACGAAGTTGGCTGGGATATATGTCCGTCGAGAGGCGGACCGTCACTGGCCACTCGCGAGCGACTTCGCAGGCCTTGCGCAGAAGGCTCTCCGCCAACGCATGGATCAGACCCGTTTCCTCGGCTATTGGGATAAAACGTTCCCACGGTACACTTTTGCCGCTGGCGTCGATCCAGTGCGGGATCATCTCGAAGCCGACGATCTCCTGTGTCTTCAGTTGCACCGTTGGCAAGAATGCCGGTTCGATGGCCCCCGCTTCGATCGAGGTGCGCAATGCCTGCTCTAGAGCGGCTCTCTCGCGTACCTGGAGGTCCATACCCTCCTCGAAGAAGCGCATTGCCGAACGCCGTTCCGCCTTGGCGCGATAGAGCGCCACATCGGCACGGCGCATCGCCTCCTCTGGCGTGCTCGCGTCGATGGGCAGAAGGGCGATGCCGATCCCGACGCCCACACGGTGAATTGTACCGCCCGCTGTTATTGGCGCATCAAGAGCGCCGATGATGCGCAAGGCGATGTTAGTTGCAGCCTCGGATCCGGCAAGATGTGTCGCGAGCACGGCGAACTCGTCGCCGCCGAAGCGGGCAATCATATTTCCATCGCGCATCGCTCCAAGCAGGCGACGCGCCACGACGATCAACACCTCGTCACCAACCCCATGACCATGCACATCGTTGATCCGCTTGAAGCCGTTCAGATCAAGCAGAAACAAGCCATGCGTTGCAGCGGCGCGCGGTGGCGACCCCAATGCTTTGATAAGTGCATCGTCAAACTGACGGCGGTTGGGAAGTCCTGTGAGGCCGTCCTGATAGGCCAGTTCGCGGGCATAGCATTCAGCGGCGATGCGGCGAGCCACCTCGCGCTTCTGAACGACATACTGCTTCGCCACCAACGCGAGCAACGCGATGGCGAGCGCGCCGCCGATCAGCAGCGCTTCGTCGAGTTCAATCGTCTCGGCTTTATATCCGCCACCTTCGTTCTGGAAGACGTCAACGGCGTAGACCCAATACAGGCCAACAAGGGTCGCCGCACCAATGATGGCGAGGTCGCGGATCGTAACCCGATGGCGCATGGCGAAACTCCGGATATGCGCCCAGCCGTTGGATGAGATGGCGATCATCGTGATCTGATAACCCTAGGTTCGCTAAGATCTGATGAGCAATCGGCCGACGATCGCCCTCAGCCTGTTCGGCATGAGCCCAACGCGGCATCTGGCGGCCACGTCGCGGAAGCCGACATCGAAGATTTCTTGAGGCTGGAACGCGGTGGTCCGGAGCACGCGGCGGTGTGGCTGCTGATGGGCTTGCGATTTGTGGGGTCCTGATCCGCCGAGACATGACCGGCGTTCACGGAAAACCGCCCGCCGCTTCCGATACGCTTATCGCGCCGTCGGCGCGCGCGGTCCGCGAGTGAGAGCGAATATGATGTTGCTGCCAAGCGGGCCATCGACGCGCGGAGCCTGGTTGACGAGGCCTGGCAACGCGACGAGACGATCGTGCGTGCCGTGTTTCGTGAAGCCGGCCTGAACACCCTGGACCCGTATCTGGCCCGTGCCGTCGGCGACTTCGTCACTGACTCGACCGTTGCCGGATTGCCGCAGCAGATGCTGATCCGCATCGCTACAACTGGGACGGAATCCGAGGATCGTCGCGCAAGGAAATGAGAGGTCGCTGTACAGGCTTGGTCCGAGTCATGGGCCGGGGGGAGGAGCAAGCCGTAGAGGTGCGGAATTTTCTTGAGTGCTGGGTGCAGGTCCCAAGCTGTAATGCGAACCTCCGAGAGTTGTATTCGCCTAATAAATTTTTATAAAAAAATATTTATTATTTTTATTTATTTAGCGCAGTATTTGCGCAAGTCGACATTAGATTGTCGCGCTGATTGACAGGTCGCTCTGTTGATGCAACCTTAGGTGAAAGAGATGGAGGCGTGATGGCAGTTCAAAGCGATCATCCCGCGCCCGCTCCTTTCAGCACCTTTCACCTGACCAGCGCAGACGGGATCCACATAGCGGGCGCCCGGCGGGATAGCCGCACGCTGTGTGTGGCTTGATTCAGATCGCGCTTGGCGCGGGTAAATCTCTCGGGCGGTACGTCGGCCTAATTGGTTACTTCAGTGCCGAACAAACCGACCGAATACAGCGTGGCCCTTTCGGGCTATTAGAACATTGAAATAGACATTCTGGTCAGATTGCCTGACTTAGATTGAATAATCATCACTTCTCTGCGGGTGATGATGTGCAGTCGCGACCAATCGCCACCGAAACTTCTTGAGGATGTTGGCAATATGAAAGCGCACTATTCGAAAGTTGGTTTTTCACCGCGCAATCGAGGTGTTTTAACTCATCTATCTGCCGCCCTTCTGATGGCAAGCGTTGCCCTTCCGGCCACGGCCGGCACGGCATCGCCCGCCGCGCGCCTGGCGACGGCGGCGCGGGACGTCGGTCCGGTCGACGCCGCGACGCCGATGACCGCCATGGTTTGGCTCAAGAGCCGGAACCAGGCACTTTTCGATGCGGCGGTTGCCGAACGCTACGATCCGAGCTCGCCCTATTATCATCGTTGGATGACCGCCCAAGAAATGGCGGGCTTCGGCCCGGCGCCACAGGATCTGGCAACCGTCCAGGCGTCGCTGCGGGCTCAGGGCCTCAAGATCGAGCGGGTCTCGGATGATGGCGCCGCCATCAAGGTATCCGGCTCCGCCACCCGGGTCCAGGCCGTGTTTGGCACCAGCGTCCATCGGTTTCAGTCGGCGGACCGGACCTTCCTCTCCCCTCTGACAGAGCCGAAATATCAGGGTGCCCACCCCGAGCTGGTCGAGGCGGTCACCGGTCTCGACAACCGCGGCGTGCAGCCTTATGCGGTGCGCCAGACCGATTTCTCGACGGGCCAGCCGCGGGCAGGGATACCCGCGACGCCGGCGACGACCAACCCGCTCGCACCGTTCACGACGCAATGCTTCGGTCCCCAGAAGACGATCGTGAAGTCGGGTGACGATCTGACCGCGACATATCAGGGGCCGGAATATCTGACCGGCCTAACCCGTCCCTTCTGCGGATACACGGCACAGCAGCTGGCGACCCATTACGGGTTCGATGCGGTTTATGCCAAGGGCTGGACCGGCAAGGGCCAGACCATCGTCATTATCGACGCCTACGGCTCGCCGCAGGTCGAAACGGACGCCAACACCTTCTCCGCGGCGATGGGGCTGCCGGCATTGAACGACAAGAACTTCGAGATCATCTTCCCCGACGGCCAGCCCACCATCGACGGCATCAGGACCGGCTGGGCGGACGAGGTCGAGCTCGATGTCGAGTGGGCGCATGCGCTGGCGCCGGATGCCAAGATCGCCTTGGTCGTGGCCCCTACTGCCGACGATACCGAGATGGCATTCGCGATCAACTATGCCGTCGCGCACAAGCTGGGTAACGTCATCTCCAACAGCTTCGGCGAGCCGGAGGCGCTGGTTGGCCCGGCGACCGCGCGGCTCTACAACGCCGTCTTCCAGAAGGCGGCGGCGCGGGGCATCGCGGTCAATGTCGCGACCGGCGACAGCGGCGACTTTGGTGTGGGAACGCCACTCGGCGCCGCTTCCATCCCGGCCGATTCGCCGTTCGCGACGGGGGTCGGGGGCACCAGCCTCAATGTGCCGAGCGACAGCGGCCCGGTCGAGTCCGTCTGGGGCATCAACCTCACCGCCCTCGAGTCGGCTTTGCCGCAGAACCCGCCCTCGGTCTTCGGCTTCCGGCAGGGCAGCGGCGGCGGTGAGAGCGTCTATCTCCAGAAACCGGCCTATCAGCGGAGCTTGCCGGGCACCGGTCGCCAATTGCCTGACGTGTCGGCCATCGCCGATCCGCAGACCGGCGGAATCGTCGTCCTCCCCGATGTCGTCAGCGACGGAACGACGTTCGAAGTGATCGGTTCGGAATACACGGTGATCGGCGGCACCAGCCTCGCCACGCCGGTCTTCTCGGCGATCTGGGCCTTGGCAAACCAAGCGGCCGGCGAACCCCTGGGACAGGCCGCGCCCATGATCGCGCGCATGTCCCCGGCTGCCGTCAAGGATATCCTGCCAATCAGCGCCTTCAACCAGAACACCAGCGCGTCCATCACCGTGACGGACCCAAGCACCTCGGCGTCAACCACGACGACCTACGACCCGGCCCAATTGCTCGGCCTCAGCCAGACCCAGCCGGAAGGCTTCGTCGGGACCCTGGCGCCAGTTTCTGGAGCTGCTGCGCTGTTCAAACTGTTCGATGTGGGTTTCGGTGCAGATTCCTCCCTGCGGGCGACGGTCGGCTGGGACAACGCCAGTGGTTGGGGCGTTCCCCAGGGCTTGCCGTTCATCAACAACGCGAAAGCGTTGGCAAAGGGCAAGTTCTCCTCCTAGCCCGGTCACGGTAGTACTGGTCAGGCGGCGTCGCCTGACCAATATCGCAGCAGATGCCGTTACGATCGGAATGCGTCGCCGCACGAAAACGCGATATCCTCACCAAGATCAGCCAGTACACGCCTTGCCGGCGCGCGACCGTGGCTCCGTCAGTCGCGATCAGGCGCTCCGAGCGGGAAGTAACTCCGATAGGGGCGGCCCTCCTCGACGGCGCACGCGAAGGAGGGGCGCGACAGCAGGCGTGACCGATACTGCCGCAACCGGGGAAAATCGGGGCCGATCTGGTGGACCCAGTCGGCATAGAACAGCGACGGGGCCGCGGCGCAATCGGCCATCGAGAAGCTCTCGCCCGCCGCCCAGGTCCGGCCGGCGAGCCGCGCCTCCAGCCAGGCATAGGCCGTGTCGAGCGCCTGGCGCGCTTCCGCCATCGCCGCCTCCTTGCGCCCGCCCTCGGCACGCAGCGCCTCGAACACCGGCTGCTGCATCGCCGTCATGATGTAATTGTCGAAGAAGCGGTCCATGAACCGGACCTCGAGGGCGGCCTCGCGGTCGTTGGGCAGCAGGCGGACCGGGCCGGCGTGGTGCAGGTCCAGATGCTCGATGATGATGCTCGACTCGACGACCGTCCGGCCGTCGTCCACCAGCACGGGGAAACGCCCGAGCGGCCAGAGCGCCGCCCGCTCCTCCGCCGCACCCGGTTCTTCCAGATGGCGGTAGGCGAAGGGCGTCTCATTCTCCCAGAGCGCGATCAGCACCTTCTGGCAATAGGACGAGAACGGGTGGGCATAGAGCGTCAACGCCATCGGGCACCCTCCAACCGATCCTGGTTTCGGCCTTGGCGCAGCTTCCGCCCGGATGATCGCATCCGGGCGGAGGACGTCGCCTTGAGTCCGCTCGTCCCGCGCGGTTACTTCTCCGGCTTCAGATAGTCGTACAGCACCTTGCCGTAGGGCAGGGTCAGGTCGGCGATGAAATGCCGGCCACCGACGACCTTGCGCACCGGCAGGTCCGCGACCGGCGCATTGACATGCGGGATCAGGTGCAGGCGCGCCGGCCCGGTCCAGGAGCCCTTCACCTTGACGTCGGTCAGATGGAAGCTGACCAGTTGGGCGATCGCCGGCTTGCCGTCGACGTCGGGGATCAGCTTCAGGCAGACCTGCTGCTTGGTCAGCGAATCATAGGTCTTGCGCACGTCGCGGACATGCGGCTCCCACTTGTAGACCATGGTGCCCATCGCCACGCGCTCGCCGGCGTAATGCAGGGTGCCGGTTAGCGTGTCGTGCGTGACCTCGAGCTTCGGGTGCGCGTGCTTCTTCGGGAAGCCCCAGATCTCGCGGCCGGCGGCGACCGGCGGCTCGTCGTCCAGATACATCTGGGCGGTGAAGTTGCAGGGCACGCCATTGTAGTGGCAGGGGATGACGAGCCCCGTCTCGGTATAGTCGCCGAAGCCGGAGCTGTCCGGCATGCGGATCCATTCGTAATAGACGATGCCGTCGGGATCGGGCTCCAGCGGCTCGGGCACGGCGGCGCGGATCGCGTCCTTGTCGCTTTCGTAGGCGACGGTGAAATACTCGCGATTGATGAAGCGGTACGGCCCGTAGGGATAGGAGGGCGCCGCGGCCGGCATGGAAGGCGTGCCAAGGATCTCGTCGCGAGTCATGAGCTGTCTCCGGAGAACGTCAGGAACCCGAACCCTAGCGCGATTGTGTTGCAGCGCGAAGTGTCAGGCTTTGGCAGCGCGCTCCAGTTCCTGCTGGCGCAGCCGATAGCGTTGCAGCTTGCCGGTCTCGGTGCGCGGCAGCGACGCCACGAACTCGACGGCGCGCGGATATTTGTAGGGCGCGATCTCGGCCTTCACATGGTCCTGGATCGATTTGGCGAGCGCCGCATCGCCGGTCCGGCCCGGCTTCAGCACGACGAACGCCTTGACGATGAAGGTCCGCTCCGCGTCCGGTGCCGCGACCACGGCGCATTCCGCCACGGCAGCATGGGACAGCACCGCCTGCTCGACCTCGGGACCGGAGATGTTGTAGCCGGCCGAGATGATCATGTCGTCGCTGCGCGCCTGGAACCAGAAATAGCCGTCGGCATCCATCAGGTAGCTGTCGCCGGTGACGTTCCAGCCGTCCTGGACATAGACCGACTGGCGCGGATCATCGAGATAGCGGCAGCCGACCGGCCCCTTGACCGCAAGCCGGCCGACCTGGCCCGGCGGCAGCACGGCGCCGTCCTCGCCCAGCACCGCCGCGCGGAAGCCCGGCACCGGCTTGCCGGTGGCACCCGGCCGGATGTCGTCGCCGGCGGCGGCGATGAAGATGTGCAGCATCTCGGTCGCGCCGATGCCGTCGATCAGATCGATACCCAAACAATCATTGACCAGCGTGCGGGTCGCCAGCGGCAGCGCCTCGCCGGCCGACACACCCTTCTTGAGGCTCTGGATGTCGTAGCGGCCCTTCATGGCGGCCATGGCGCGATAGGCGGTGGGCGCGGTGAAGCAAACGGTGGCGCGGTGCCGCTCGATCGCCTGCATCAGCGCCTCCGGCCCGGCATTCTCCAGGAGCAGCGTCGCAGCTCCGGCGCTGAGCGGGAAGATCACCAGCCCGCCCAGGCCGAAGGTGAAGGCGAGCGGCGGGCTGCCGCAGAACAGGTCGTCCGGGTTCGGCCGCAGCACATGGCGCGAGAAAGTGTCGCAGATCGCCAGGATGTCCCGGTGGAAATGCATGCAGCCCTTGGGCTGGCCGGTGGTGCCCGAGGTGAAAGCGATGAGCGCCAGGTCGTCGGCGGCGGTGTCGACGGTCTCGAACCGTCCCGAGACCGCCGCCATCCGGGCCTCGAGCCCGTCCGGAGCCTCGCTGTTTGCGATCAGGATGTGGCGCAGCACCGGCACCTGGGCCTGGGCCGCGCGCAGGTCGGCCTCAAGCCGGCTGTCGCAGATCGCGTGGCTGATCTCGGCCTTCTCGATGACCTTGACCAGTTCGCGCGTGCGCAACAGCGGCATGGTCGTGACCACGATCGCGCCCAGCTTCAACACGGCGAACCATTGGGCGACCAGCATCGGATTGTTGGGCGCGCGCAGCAGGACGCGATTGCCCGCCACCACGCCGGCGGCCTTGAGCACCTGGGCGATCCGGTCGGAGCGCTCCTTGAGGTCGGCGTAGGACCAGGTGGCGTGGTCGTCGACCAGGCAGCGGCGGGCGCCGTCGCCGGCCGCGACCCGGTCGTCCAGCAGGACCTTGGCGGCGTTGAGCCGGGGCGGATAGGCGAGTTCGGGCCGGTCGAAAATCAGCTCTGGCCAGGCCGCGCGCGGCGGCAGCCGGTCGAGGGCGAAGCGGTCGACGAAGGCGCTCTGGGTGGCGGGCATGTCCGGGGTGCTGCTTGTCGGCATTCTTGTTGGTCCGGCAGTTGCGGGATCGCTGGCGGCAGCCTAGTCGCAACCGTCCGCCAGGGGCAATCGCCTCCTCACCCTCCGGCCGACGCGGTCTCGGTGCGCGCCGTGACCGCCTCCATCCGGCTGTCGAAGATCTGCTGGATGGTCGCTTGCACGTCCGGATTGGCGCCGAGGAAGCGGCGGAAATCCGCGGCATGCAGCACGAGCAGCTGGCTGTAGGTGACGGCGGTCACGTCGGCCCGGCGCGGCTCGCCGGTCAGGAGCGCCATCTCGCCGAAGATGTCGCCGCGGCCGAGGGTGACCGGCTCGCCCGGCAGCACGACCTCGACGGCGCCCGACGAGATGAAAAAGACCGAATCGCTACGCTCGCCCTTGCGCACCAGCTTGTCGCCGGGCACCGCGATCAGCGGCCGCGCCAGCCGGCCGAGCCGCTCGGCCGGGTCGGGCGCCAGGTCGCGGAACAGATCGATGCGGCGCATCAGTTCGCCCGGCTTCAGCCCCAGGTCGAGATGCGGCCGCGCCTCGGCCGGTTTCCGCCGCTGGCGCAGGCGGCGCGCCAAATCCTCGTACAGCTCCTGACCGATCAGCCCTTCGTCGTAGAGGCTGCGATAGGCCTGCAGCTCCTGGCGCAAGGCGGCCTGCTCCAGGATGCGCCGCTCGAGCGCCGCCAGATATTCCGGATATTGCGCCTGCAGCGCATCCAGCATGCGCCGCGTCCGGTCGCGCCGGAGCGCCAGCACGTCGTTGACGATCTGGATCAGCCGATCGTCGAGGAAACGCGCCAGCTTCTGCGCGGTGAAGCGGCCCAGCTCGTCGAGCAGCATGCGGATGATCAGCAATTGCTCGAACCGCTCGGCGAGGCGCCGGGCAAGCGGCCCCTCGATGCCGAAACGGCGATGCAGCAGATGCGCGCAGCGGAAGCCGAACGTGTCGCGGCCGCTGCGCTTGATCGCCTGGGCATAGCCGCTGCGGCCGCCGGTCCGGGCGGCGTCGACCATTGCGTCGGCGCGGCGCAGCAGCGCCTCGACCGCGCGCCGCGAGGCCGTGCCCTCGGCATGATGGTTGAGCACCAGCCGGCGCTCGTGGCTGGCGAGCGCCACCAGCGCGATCGCCAGCCGGTCGCGGTCCAGCACCTCGGGCCGCTGGTCGGCGAGCGCCGCCACGCGGGTCTCGCGCCGCCGGGTCACCTTCTCGATGCGCTCCGAATAGCGCGCGAGCGTGGCCGCGGCGACGTCCTCGCTCATCCGGTAATCGACCGCGGTCTCGGCCAGCGAATCGCGCAGGTCGGCCAGCGACAGCGCCAGCACATTGTCGCGCAAGGCCTCGTCGCGCGGGCTCAGTCGGTCGAGCTTTAGCAGGCGGATGACGACGCGCAGGGTCGTGCCGTTGACGAACAGGGTGAACAGCACGAAGCCGGTCGCGAGCATGGCGACGAAGCGCTTGATCTCGGGATCGAGCCCGGGGTCCTCGGTCACCGCCAGGGCCAGCGCCACGGTGACCGCACCGCGCAACCCGCCCCAGGTGATGACGAGCTTGTAGGCGGTCGATACCGGCGCGCTCCATTTCAGCAAGGTCAGCGGCGGGAGCACGCCGAACAGCACGATCATGCGCGCGACGAGGGCGGCGCCCAGCGCCACCATCATCGTCACCAGGTCGCGCGGCCCGATATCGACCAGCAGGGTCGGCACCAGGATCGCGGCCAGGATGAAGATGAAGGAGCCGGCCCAGAAGGCGAGCTGCTCCCAGAGCTCATTGAGGAAGGTCCAGTTGAACGGCGAGATGCGGGCAAGGCCGGTCGAGGCGAAGGTCACGCCGGCGGCGACCACGGCGACCACGCCCGAGACATGCAGGTGATCCTCGCCCAGGATGAAGACCAGGTAGGGCAGGGCCAGGGTCAGGGTCAGTTCTGCCGCCCGGTCGCCATGGAGCAGCGGCAGGCTGGCGGTGGCGAGCCGGGCGGCGAAAATGCCCAAGAGGATGCCGCCGCCGAAGCTCAGCACGAAATGGGCGACGGCATGGCCGACCTCGACCTGGCCGCCGGATTTCAGCAGCCCGACCAGGATGGTGAAGATCGAGATCGCCGCCGCGTCGTTCAGCAGGCTCTCGCCCTCGACCAGGCGCGTGAGCCGCGCCGGCGCGCCCAGGTCGCGGAAGATGGCGACGACCGCGGCCGGATCGGTCGTGGCCACGATCGAGCCCAGCAGCAGGGCCGGAATCAGCGCCTCGCCCGACAGCGCCGACACGCTCCAGCCGATGAGGCCGGTGGTCACGAGCACGGCCAGCACCGCCAGCATCAGGATCGGCACCGCATCCTCGATCATCCGCCGGATATCGATGGTGATCGCGGCCTGGAACAGCAGGATCGGCAGGAAGCAGTCGAGGAACACCGCCGCGGTCACCGGCGGTGCCGCGAACGGCCTGGCCACCTCGTCGAACAGCGTGATGTCGGGCGATTGCAGCACGAAGCTGGCGACGCCGCCGATGGCGGTGCCGACGAGGGCCAGCAATACGGTCGTCGGCAGGCCGAAGCGTCCCGCCAACGGCTGCACGATACTGACGACCAGGAGCAGGCTGGCGACCGCGAGAACGATGGTGGCGACGTCGGTCAGGTACAGGACAGGTCTCCGGCGTGGCTCCGTCGGGCGCATGGGAGGCGACGGGCTCCCACGCGCCGACATGGTCGGATATGATGATGGCAAACTCGCGACGGAATAGGAAAGCCATCCGTAGGCCCGGGCTTTTTTCGCGCCCCGCCGTCGCCGCTGCAATCTGCTGTTACAGAAAGCCGACGGTTAGGTCATCGCCCTGCCGGAATCGGGTGCTATAGGAGCAGAATGCGAGGATCGCCCGCGAAATTCCGAAGCGGCAGCGTATCTAGAGGCCCTCGGGGGCCTGCGGTCCCCCGGGTGCCGACCGAACAAGGGACATCATGCGTTTCAAGTGGATCCTGCCCGTCGTCCTGCTCGCCGTCGCCGGCGGCGGCTATTACACCTACCTTGAGGGGGCCGGGCCGGCCCATCAGGGCGGCGGCCGGATGGGCGCGCGGGAGCAGGCGGCGCGGCGCGGCATGAGCGGCGTCAGCGACGAACCGATCCCGGTCGTCGTCGGCAAGGTCGCCGAGCGCGACGTCCCGCTCTATCTGTCGGGGCTGGGCACGGTCCAGGCCTACAACACCGTCCAGGTCAAGAGCCGGGTCGACGGGCAACTGATCAAGCTGCTGTTCAAGGAAGGCCAGGAGGTGAAGGCCGGCGACGTGCTGGCGATCATCGACCCGCGCCCCTATGACGCCCAGTACAAGCAGGCGATCGCGACCAAGGCCAAGGACGAGGCGCAACTCGCGAACGCGCGCAAGGATCTGGTGCGCGACCAGGGGCTGGTCGGCAAGCAGTTCGTCAGCCCGCAGACGCTCGACACCCAGCAGGCGCTGGTCGATCAGCTGGTGGCCCAGGTCGCCTCCGACCAGGCGACGATCGACTACAACAAGACCCAGCTCGACTACACCAGCATCGCCTCGCCGATCGACGGCCGGACCGGCATCCGCAACGTCGACATCGGCAACATCATCCATGCCTCCGACTCGACGGCGCTGGTGACCGTCACCCAGATCCATCCGATTTCGCTGATCTTCACCCTGCCGGCCGACAATCTGCCGTCCGTGACCAAGGGACTGGGCGCCGGCAGCCTGCCGGTCGTGGCCTATGGCCGCGACAATACGACGGCGCTGGGGCGGGGCACGCTCGACCTGGTCGACAACCAGATCGACCAGACCACCGGCATGGTGAAGCTCAAGGCGACCTTCCCGAACGAGGACGGCGCGCTGTGGCCGGGGCAGTTCGTCAATACCAGCGTGCTGGTCTCGACCCGCCGCAACGGCCTGACCGTGGCCGCGACCGTGGTCCAGCACGGGCCGAAGGGCGATTTCGTCTGGGTCGTGAAGCCCGACCAGACGGTCGAGATGCGCGACATCGTCGTCGCCCAGACCCAGAACAACCTGGCGCTCATCGACAAGGGGCTGGCCGCGAACGAACAGGTCGTGGTCGACGGCCAATACCGGCTGCAGTCGGGCAGCAAGATCGTGGCCGCGACGCCGGACGGCGCCGTGCCGACCGCCGAGGAGACCAAGCCCGAGCCCCGCGGCGAGCATCGGGGCGACCACCAGGGCGGCCATCGCGGTGACCACAAGGACGAGAAGGCCGACAAGAGCGGGGCGAACCCGGCGTGAACGTCTCCCATCCCTTCATCCTGCGGCCGATCGCCACCACGCTGCTGATCATCGGGGTGGTGCTGCTGGGGGGACTCGGCTATCGGCTGCTGCCGGTCGCGGCCTTGCCGTCGGTCGATTTCCCGACGATCCAGGTGGTCACGAACTATCCGGGTGCCGCACCGGAAATCATGGCGTCGTCGATTACGACGCCGCTCGAGCATCAGCTGGGGACGATCTCGGGCCTGACCTCGATGAGCTCGACCAGCTCGTTCGGCACCAGCCAGATCACGCTGCAGTTCGACCTGGGGCGCGACATCGACAGCGCCGCCCAGGACGTGCAGTCGCAGATCAACGCGGCGTCCGGCATCATCCCGTCCTCGAAGCTGCCCAACCCGCCGACCTACAGCAAGGTCAACCCGGCCGACACGCCGATCCTGATCCTGGCGTTGACCTCGGACACGCTGCCGCTCCGGACGGTCAACGACTATACCGACACGGTCGTCGCCCAGAAGCTGAGCCAGGTCGACGGCGTCGGCGTGGTCACGATCGAGGGCGGCCAGAAGGAAGCGGTCCGCATCCAGATCAACCCGACCCAGGTCGCGAACCTGGGCCTGGCGCTCGACGACGTCCGCACCGCGATCTCGTCGTCGACGGTCGACCTGGCCAAGGGCTCGATCGACGGCCTGCGCCAGTCGTTCCAGATCGGCGCCGACGACCAGCTGTTCGACGCCGAGGGCTATCGCAACCAGATCCTGGCCTATCGCAACGGCGCGCCGATCCGCTTGAAGGACGTGGCGTCGGTGGTCGACGGGGTCGAGAACGACAAGCTCGCCGGCTGGTACAACGGCAAGCCGGCGGTGATCCTCGACATCCAGCGGCAGCCCGGCGCCAACATCATCGAGACGGTGGCGGCGATCCGCAAGCTGATGCCGAAGCTGCAGGCGGCCCTGCCGCCGGCGATCAAGATCGACGTGCTGACCGACCGGACCCAGACGATCCGCGCCTCGGTCGCCGACGTGCAGTTCACGCTGCTGCTGACCATCGCGCTCGTCGTCATGGTCATCTTCCTGTTCCTGCGCAAATTCTGGGCGACGGTCATCCCGAGCGTGACCCTGCCGGTGTCGCTGATCGCGACCTTCGGCATCATGTCGCTCGCAGGCTTCAGCCTCGACAACCTGTCGCTGATGGCGCTGACCATCGCGTCGGGCTTCGTCGTCGACGACGCCATCGTCATGATCGAGAACATCGTCCGCTACATCGAGGCCGGCGAGGCGCCGCTCGATGCCGCCTTGAAGGGCGCGAAGCAGATCGGCTTCACGATCATCTCGCTCACCGTCTCGCTCATCGCCGTGTTCATCCCGCTCTTGCTGATGGGCGGCGTCATCGGTCGGCTGTTCCGCGAATTCGCCATTACCCTGAGCGCCGCGGTCGTGATCTCCGCGGCCGTGTCGCTGACCTTGACGCCGATGATGTGCGCCCAGCTCTTGAAGCCCGAGGATCCGCATCATCGGCCCGGCGCGCTCTTCCGCTGGAGCGAGCGGTTCTTCGACCGGATGCGCGACGGCTATGACGCCGGCCTGCGCTGGGTGCTGCGCCACCAGACCCTGACCCTGGTGTTCAGCGTCGCGACGCTCGCCGTCACCGTGCTGCTCTATATCGAGGTGCCCAAGGGCTTCCTGCCGCAGCAGGACACCGGCCTCATTGTCGGCGTGACCGACGCGGCGCAGGACATCTCGTTCAACGGCATGGCGCAGCGCCAGCAGGCGATCGCGGCGGAGGTCGCGAAGGATCCGGACGTGACCGCGGTCGACAGCTTCGTCGGCACCGGCACGGTCAACACCACGCCGAACAGCGGCCGGCTCTACATCAACCTGAAGCCGCGCGACCAGCGCACGGCGTCCGCCGACCAGATCATCGAGCGCCTGAAGCGCCTGGTCGCCGGCGTCCATGGCATCACGCTCTACATGCAGTCGGTCCAGGACATCCAGATCGACAATCGCCTGTCGCGGACCCAGTACCAGTACACGCTGCAGGACGCGAACGTCGCCGAGCTCGGTCAGTGGGTGCCGAAGCTGGTCGCCGAGATGAAGAAGCAGCCGGAGCTCGCCGACGTGGCGAGCGACCAGCAGAACGCCGGCCTGCAGGCGCTGGTGAAGATCGACCGCGACGCGGCGGCGCGGCTCGGCGTCAGCATGCAGGCGATCGACGACACGCTCTATGACGCGTTCGGCCAGCGCCAGATCGCGACCATCTATACCCAGCTCAACCAGTATCACGTCATCCTGGGCATCGATCCGGCGTTCCAGAAGGACATGAACGGCCTCGACAAGATCTATGTCGCGGCGACGAACGGCACCTTGACGAACGGCACGCAGCTGTCGAGCGGCGTGGTCGCCTCGACGACGCCGACCTCGAACGGCAGCCAGACCACCAGCAACACCGCGACCACCACCTCGCTCAACAGCGGCAAGGGTACGGAGGTGCCGCTGAGCGCGGTCGCCACCGTCGTGACCCAGCTGGCGCCGCTGGTCGTCACCCACCAGGGTCTGTTCCCGGCGACGACGCTGTCGTTCAACGTGCCCGACGGCGTCTCGCTCGGCGCCGCCCTCGGCGCGATCCAGCGCGCGGAGCAGGCGATCGGCCTGCCCGAGACGATCGCGACCGGCTTCGCCGGCAGCGCCGCCGAATTCCGCAGCTCGCTCGACAGCGAGCTGGGCCTGATCCTGGCGGCGATCGTCACGGTCTATATCGTGCTGGGCGTGCTCTACGAGAGCTACATCCACCCGATCACCATCCTGTCGACCCTGCCGTCCGCCGGCGTCGGCGCGCTCTTGTCGCTGATGCTGTTCCATCAGGATCTGAGCGTGATCTCGCTGATCGGCATCATCCTCTTGATCGGCATCGTCAAGAAGAACGCGATCATGATGATCGACTTCGCGCTCGACGCCGAACGCCAGGGCATGAGCGCGGAGCAGTCGATCTACCAGGCCTGCCTGCTGCGCTTCCGGCCGATCATGATGACGACCATGGCGGCGCTGCTGGGCGCGCTGCCGCTCGCGATCGGCAGCGGCACCGGCTCCGAGCTGCGCCAGCCGCTCGGCATCGCCATCGTCGGCGGCCTGATCGTCTCGCAGTTCCTGACGCTCTACACGACGCCGGTCATCTATCTGTTCTTCGAGCGGGTGCGGCTCGCGCTGGCGCACCGGTTCGGCCGGCGGGTGGCGGAGCCGCCGCGGCACCGGCCGCTGCCGGTCAACGCCATGCGCGATTCAGACGCGGCCGAGTAGGGGCCGTGAGCATCTCCGAACCCTTCGTCCGCCGCCCGGTCGCAACCGTCCTGCTCGCGATCGGCCTGATGCTGCTGGGCATTGTCGCCTACCGGCATCTGGCGGTGGCGTCGCTGCCGAACGTCGACCTGCCGATCATCCGCGTCTCGGCCAGCCTGCCGGGTGCGGATCCGGAGACGGTGGCGGCCTCGCTCGCCACGCCGCTCGAACGCCAGCTCGGCACGATCTCGGGCCTGAACCAGATCACCTCGATCAATACGCTCGGCAGCACGATGATCATGCTGCAGTTCGAGATCAGCAAGAACGTCGACGATGCCGCCCGCGACGTGCAGGCGGCGATCAACGCCTCGGTGCAGAACCTGCCCCAGGACCTGCCGCGCCTACCGACCTTCTTCAAGGCGAACCCGGCGGCCTTTCCGATCCTGACCCTGGCGCTGACCTCGGACACGCTGCCGCCGGGCAAGGTCTACGACTATGCCGACACGGTCGTCTCGCAGAAGCTGTCGCAGCTCGAGGGCGTGTCGGAAGTCGACATTAATGGTGCTGAGAAGAGTGCCGTCCGGGTCGAGGTCGACCCGAGCGCGCTCGCCAACATGAAGCTGTCGCTGTCGGACATCAGCACGGCCATCCAGTCGGCCAATGTCGACGGGCCGAAGGGCAGCATCCAGGGCGACGACCGCGCGCTGATGATCACCGCGACCGACCAGCTGTTCACGGCCGAGGACTGGGGCAACATCGTCATCGCCTGGCGCAACGGCGCGCCGGTGCGCCTCAAGGACGTGGCCAAGGTCAATGACGGCGTCGCCAACACCAAGCTCGCCGGCTGGTTCGGCGACGAGCGCGGCGTGGTCGTCTCGGTGCGCAAGAAGCCCGACGCCAACACGGTCGAGACGGTCGACCGCATCATGGCGACCCTGCCGCTCCTGAAGCGCTGGATGCCGCCGTCGGTCGAGATGCATGTCACCGCCGACCGCACGCGCATGATCCGTGCGGCGATCGCCGACGTGCAGTTCACCATGCTGATCACGATCGCGCTCGTGGTGCTGGTGATCGCGCTGTTCCTCAGGCGCTTCTGGGCAACGATGATCCCGAGCGTCACCATCCCGGTGTCGCTGCTGGCGACCTTCGCGGTCATGTATGCCTGCCGCTACAGCCTCGACAACCTGTCGCTGATGGCGCTCATCGTCGCCGTCGGCTTCGTGGTCGACGATGCGATCGTCATGATCGAGAACATCACGCGGCTGATCGAGGAGGGCCATCCGCCGGTCGAGGCGGCGATCCGCGGCTCGAAGCAGATGGGCTTCACCATCGTGTCGATCACCATCTCGCTCATTGCGGCACTGATCCCGATCCTGTTCATGCCGGGCATCTTCGGCCTGTTCTTCCGCGAGTTCGGCGTGACGCTGTGCGCGGCGATCCTGATGTCGGCGGTGGTGTCGCTGACGCTGACGCCGATGATGTGCGCGCGCTTCCTGTCGATCGGCAACCTGTCCTCGGCCGACGGCCGGTTCGGCCGGGCCTGCGAGCGGCTGTTGGAGCGGACGATCGACGGCTACATGGAATCGCTCACCTGGGCGCTCCGCCATCGCTGGCTGATGCTGGCCGCGACCATCGGTGCCGCCGTCGGCACGGTCCTGCTGTTCGGCGCGGTGCCGAAGGGCACCTTGCCGACCCAGGACACCGGCGTCATCCGCGGCGCCACCCTGGCGCCGCCCGACATCTCGTTCACCGCCATGAGCGACCGGCAGCGCGCCGTGGTCTCGGTCATCGAGCAGGATCCGGCGGTCGAGAGCATCACGTCCAACATCGGCTCCAACGGCTTCCAGGGGCTGAACAACGGCAGCATCACCGTCAACCTGGTCGATGCCAGCCAGCGGCCGCGGGTCGAGGAGATCATCGAGCGCCTCAGGCCCCAGCTCGAAAAGGTCGACGGCATCCAGGCCTTCCTGTCGCCGGTGCAGGATTTCGGCGGCGGCGGCCGGCAGGGCAACGCCCGCTACCAGTACACGCTCCACGCCAACGATTTGCCGCTGCTGGAACATTGGGCGAATGCCATGCGCGACCGGCTGAAGGCGCTGCCCGAGATCGCCGACATCAGCACCGACCAGGACAAGGCCGGCCTGCAGGTCAATCTCAAGATCGATCGCGCCCGCGCCGGCCGGCTGGGCGTGACCATGAGCGCCATCGACAATGCGCTCTACAATTCCTTCGGCCAGCGCCAGGTCGCGACCATGTACGGCCCGCTCGACCAGTTCAAGGTCGTGCTCGAGGTCGATCCGAAGCACCAGGGCGATCTGGAATCGCTCAACCGGATCTTCGTGCCGGGCACGAACGCCTCGCAGGTGCCCTTGAGCTTCCTGGTGCAGACCGAGCCGGGGTCGGCGCCGGTCCAGCTCAATCACCAGAGCGCCAGCCCCGCCATCACCATCTCGTTCAACACCAAGCAGGACGTGACGATCGGCGAGGCGATGGCCGCGATCAAGAAGAGCGAGGCCGACGCCGTCTTCCCGGAAGGCGTCACCGGCTCGTTCGAGGGCGATGCCCGCGACGCGCAGGATTCGAACGGCTCCATGCCGCTGCTGCTGTTCGGCGCGGTGATCGCGGTCTATGTCGTGCTGGGCATGCTCTACGAGAGCTACGCCCATCCGCTGACGATCCTCTCGACCATTCCGTCGGCCAGCCTGGGGGCGTTGCTGGCGCTCATCGTCACCCACACCAGCCTGTCGATCATCGCCATGATCGGCATCATCCTGTTGATCGGCCTGGTGAAGAAGAACGCCATCATGATGGTGGATTTCGCGCTCGAGGCGGAACGGCATGACGGGCTCACGCCGGAACAGTCGATCCTGCGCGCGGCGCGCCACCGCTTCCGGCCGATCACCATGACCACGCTCGCCGCCGTGTTCGGCGCGGTGCCGATCGCGCTCGGCCATGGCGCCGGATCCGAGATCCGCCAGCCGCTCGGCATCACCATCATCGGCGGCCTGCTGGTGTCCCAGGTGCTGACGCTCTACACCACGCCGGTCATCTATCTGTTCATCGACCGGCTGCGCTCGCGCCGCACGCGCCGCCTGCCGCAGGTGGTGGCGCCGGCGGAGTAGCTGTGGGGGCAACCCAGGCAACGGCTGCCGGTTTCGGCCCTTCTGAGACGTTTGCTCGCACGAGGTTGAACGGCCGGAACGGGCCGCCAGCGGAACCCGAGTTGATGCAGAGTCAGGAGAAAGCGGCCGTTCCCGTGTCGCGTGGCCGGTTTGACTATGCCACCGCGCATCAGCTTGGCTCTGCCTAAAGCTCCGGCTCGTCTGCTTGCACTTCAGCAGGTGGGATCGGCGGCATGATCCCGCTCAATCCAATAGCCGCTCGCCTTTGTTGATCCGCTCCAGCACATCTTCTCCCACCAGCAGCCGAACGGCCTCGCCCTCGACAGCCAGCAGCCCTTCCGCCGCCAGCGCGTCGATGCCGGCGAGCAGCGCGTTGCGCTCGAACGGGGCCGGCGGGGCAAGGCATTCTGTCAGCACGTCTTCGACCGGCACAGCGACGAAGCTAGCCCTTTGGTCCGGGCTCCAGCTGAAGCCCAGTTCGAACACGCAGTCGAGCAAAACCGGGTCTGGGCGTTCCGGATCGTCGTCCTCGTGCCGTTCATAGACCGGCTCGATCGCATGGCGCTTCAACGCGACCCAGGCGGTTTCCTCCAGGCTATGGCCCGGTCGGCGGTCGGCTTTCTGATAGCCCCGGGTCGGATGCAGCGCGCCTTTCTGGGCCGCCGCCTTCTTGCGCTTGCGCTGACGTTCCTTCGACATGGGCCGGCTCCTGTTATTTCGCCAGCACCCTATAATTCAACGAGGGGCGTCTGCCATCCGGATAGATTGTCTGACCAGTCAGCCATGGCGCGTCAGCTCTCACCAGGAGCGCCGGGATCGAAGTGACCTCTGACTGGCCGCTGCGGCCAAGCGTCATGCGTACCATGTCTGATCATAAAACTCTCGCCGACGTCGGCCTCAGCGAAGCCACGTTCGGGCCTACCCGGACTATGCCAGTTAGGTCGCTACCGATCTGCCCACCTACGAGAAGCTCCGACGGTTAATGTCCGCTATGGAGAAGTAGCGGGCGCCACCTCTACGGCCGGAATGGTGAAGGTTTTCGGATGCCGGCCATCACAGGTGGCGCGTCTCGGCACGGGCCGGCGTACGGAAACCGCCCATGTACGAACCCGCGGGCAGCGCGCACGGTGTCTATGGGGATTTGAGGGATCCGGTGCAGTGGCGGGGGCGGCGCGGCGCCTGCGATGTGCCGTTTGCCGACGACGGCGAGCAGGCAAGACGGTCTCTGAGCGCGCCGGTGGGACGATGCCGCGGCGGCAGGCCGGCCGATCTGGCCGTCATCGGCATCGTGGTGGAGCTTGCCGTCGAGCTGGGCGTGCGACTGCCCGATGGCCGAAGCGGCACGGCTTCGACGGTGGATCGAGGTTCGTCGCGCCGGGTCACGACAGCATCATCCCGGCTAAGGGCAGCGACGATGGCGGCGCGCGCGCCTGGCCGGCACGCGGGAAGCTCTCGATGACGACCATGTGGCCGCCGCAGCATGGGCATGGCGGTCGCCGATCGGGTGGCGGCGCGGGTTCTTCTGTCTCGGCCGGGGCCGGAGCGGCGAGCAGTTCCCGGGTAAGCGCGACATTGGCTTTCCGCCCGGCGCTGGCGAGCAGGCCGTAATGGCGGATGCGGTGAAAGCCCTTGGGTAGGACGTGGAGCAGGAAGCGCCGGATGAACTCGTCGGCGGCGAGCGTCATGGTGCGCTGGCGCTCGGCACCGTCGCGGCGGTAGTCCTTGTAGCGGAAGGTGACGCCGGTCTCGTCGAGCGCGATCAGCCGGCGGTTCGCAATGGCGACCCGGTGGGTATAGCGCGCCAGATAGGCCAGGACCGCCTCGGGCCCGGCGAAGGGCGGCTTGGCATAGACCACCCACTTCTTCTTGCGCAGCGGCGCCAGGTAGCGCTGGAAGGCGCGTCGTTCGGTCAACGCGACCTGGTCGCCGAAGAAGTGGAGCCGACCCGCGGTGTGAAGCTCGTGCAGCCGCGTCAGAAAGAGGCGACGGAACAGCTTCGAAAGGACCCGAACCGGGAGCAGGAAAGCGGGCCTGGAGGAGATCCAGCGCTCGCCATCGAGTGAGATGCCGCCGCCCGGCACGACCATGTGAATATGCGGATGATGCGTCATCGCCGAACCCCAGGTGTGCAGCACGGCGGTGATGCCGATGCGGGCGCCGAGATGACGCCGATCGGCGGCGATCGTCAGCATGGTCTCTGACGCCGCCCGGAACAGCAGATCGTAGATCACCGCCTTGTTGTGGAAGGCGATGTCGGCGATCTCGGCCGGAACGGTGAAGACGACATGGAAATAGCCGACCGGCAGCAGGTCGGCCTCACGCGCGGCCAGCCACTCGCGCGCGGCGGCGGCCTGGCACTTCGGGCAGTGCCGGTTCCGGCAGCTGTTATAGGCGATGCGGCGGTGGCCGCACTCTTCGCATCCCTCGATGTGGCCGCCGAGTGCTGCCGTGCGGCAGGTCTCGATGGCCGACATGACCTTGAGCTGGGCCAGGCTGATATGTCCGGCATGGGCTGCCCGCCAGGCCGGGCCAGCCGCGCGGAAGACGTCGGCGACCTCGAGCGACGGTCGCATCGCCGGGTCAGGCGCCCGGGCTCTCTCCTGCCATCAGCAGCTTCAGGTGCTCGAGCGGACTGGTTACCGAGCGGATCGTCTTCGTCGCGACACGGGCATAAAGCGCCGTCGTGTCGAGCTTGGAATGTCCCAGGAGGACTTGAATGACCCGGATGTCGACGTCCTGCTCGAGAAGATGCGTAGCGAAGCTGTGACGCAGGGTGTGGGGCGACACGCGCTTGCGGATGCCGGCCGCTTCCGCCGCCTCATGGACGGCGCGATTGATCTGGCGGGTCGAGACCGGCTCGGCAACGCTGCGACCGGGAAACAGCCAGCCATGGGGCGGCATGACGTTCCGCCGCCTGCCCTCGCGCCACCAGAGCCGAAGCAACTCCAGGAGTTGCGGCGACAGCATCGCGTTGCGGTCCTTGCGGCCCTTGCCCTGCTCCACCCGTATGAGCATGCGGGTGCTGTCGATGTCGTCGACCTTGAGGGCGGCGACCTCCGAGACCCGAAGCCCGGCGCCATAGGCGGTCCCGAGTGCCGCCTTGTACTTGAGACCCGGCGCCGCCTCGAGCAGCCGCCCGACCTCCTCGACGCTCAGCACGTCCGGAAGCTTGCGGGGGTGGCGGACCAGGACGAGACGTCGGGACAGATCCGGCCGGTCGAGCGTCACGGCGAAGAAGAAGCGCAGCGCCGACACCGAGCTGTTGATGGTCGGCGGTTGCACCCCGCTCTCGGCCTGATAAGCCTGGAAACGACGGATATCCTCGGCCGTCGCCGTATCCGGCGGCCGCCTGAGGAAGGCGGCGAAGCTCCGCACGAAGCGAATGTAGTCGCGCTGCGTGTGCTCTCGAAGGCCGCGTATCGCCATGTCTTGAAGCATGCGCTGACGCAGCGGGCTCACGGCCTCTGGGATGGTTGGCTGGGACATCGGGTCTTCCTCTCGAGCTGAAGGGCGACCCTTCATGCTCGGAGCCCGACCCGGACCCGCTCAACCTCTCATGGGCTCATTGCCGTCTATGGCTGTCCTCTACCTCGCCCCCAGACACCCCTCCCGCGGAGCGGGTTAGTACAAGGACGCTCTGCCGACAGGCCGCTCT
>Ga0209166_10000864_pt1 | contig 28457 bp, 23 predicted proteins | sample Coa_R1_3_FD_187151 | JGI IMG/M metagenome (GOLD analysis project Ga0209166, IMG submission 187151) | Surface soil microbial communities from Centralia Pennsylvania, which are recovering from an underground coalmine fire - Coalmine... | ecosystem: Environmental > Terrestrial > Soil >...
GGCCTTCGGGTAGGATTCCATGCTCCGCATGGTCTCCTACCCTCGCCGCCCGCAAAGCGGACATATCACGTGCTATCTCAACCGGACATATCATGTGCTACCGACAAATTCAGATCAGTTCACTTGACCCCGACAGCAGATCGCCAATAAGCTGCGCCCACTTTCCTGGGGCATCTCCCAAGGGGCACCAATTAGAAGAGGAGAAAAGTTATGTCACGAGCCTTCGCCCGACCGTTCCCAACAATTCTTGCCGTTCTCAGAATCGCGGGGGCCGGTTCGAGCCGCCTGCCGCTCGCTTGCGCTCTGCTGGTGTTCTTGGTCGCCGCTCCTCTCTGCGCTCAGACTTATCAGGACCTGTACGACCTCGACTGTCCCGGAGGCTGTACCCCGTGGGACCGCGGACGATTGACGCAGGGGACGGACGGCAACCTCTATGGAACGACGGAATACGGAGGCACAAACGGCTTTGGAACAATCTTTCGAGTGAACCCCTCGGGAGCCGGATACACTGTGCTTTGGAATTTCGATGGGGCGACCACAGGTGCGAATCCCATCGCGGCGCTGACCCTGTCCTCCGTGGACGGCAATTTCTACGGTGCAACATTCGATGGAGGGACTTACGGCGATAGTCTGGGCACGGTTTTCAGCTTCAATCCCTCGACCAGCACCCTCACCGTCCTGCACCATTTCGATCCCAGCGAAGACAGTCCGTGGGTTCCCCCGGTTGAGGGTAAGGACAAGAACCTTTATGGCATGACCCACTCTGGTGCGACCTACCGGGTGACCCCTCCGGCCGGGACCTTTCAGCTGCTCGCCAACAAAGTGCCCGGAACACCTACTGGCCCTTTTCTCTTGGCTGCGGATGGAACCCTCTATGGCACGACCGGCACCGGCGGCACGAACTTTCAGGGGACAATCTTCCGGATGACGACGGCGGGAGTGATACAGACTCTTTACAGCTTTACGGGCAACTCGGATGGCGGCGGCCCGAATGCTCCTCTTGTTCAGGCAAGCGACGGCACTTTCTACGGCACGACCTCGTATGACCTTCAGAATTTTGATGGGACGGTTTTCAAATTCACATTAAAGCCGTTCAAGCTTACGACGCTCCACAACTTTACGGGAAGTGATGGAGCCAATCCGGATGCCGGACTTTTGCTGGCGACCGACGGGAATCTCTACGGAACGACCTCATCTGGCGGGCAAGGGGGCAATGACTTTGGCACCCTTTTCGAGATCACGACGGGCGGAGTTTTCACTCACTTGTTCGACTTCACGGGGGACGTGGTGGGTGTTGCCGGAGCGCAACCGAGAACAACCCTCATGGAAGATACCAACGGGATACTGTACGGGTTGACTTCCACTGGCGGGCTTAATGGAGTCGATGCAGGAGGATATGGTGTTTTCTATAGCCTGACTCTGCCCAACGTAAATACCAACATCACACTGTGCTGCAACTGGTGGGTGATCCTTGACCAACCGGTGACAATCCTGGGTCAAAACTTGACCGGCGTCTTCAGCGTCAGTTTTGGAGGAGCAGCGGCACAATTCACACCCGGTTCCGACACCTATCTCACTGCCTATGTTCCGAATGGTGCAGTGGATGGCGTAGCCACCGTGACCCTGGCTACCGGCCAGCAACTCCAGAGCCAGCAAACTGTCCACATTCTGCCCAAGGTCACGAGTCTCGATCCGTTGAGTGGCAGTGTCGGGACGGTGGTGAATGTCAGCGGCGGTGGATTTTCGGGAACGAAGAAGGTGACCTTCGGAGGGGTGGCAGCCAGCAATTTCACAACGCTGAGCCCGTCTCTGATTCAGGCCACGGTACCGACAGGCGCAGTGACAGGCAAGGTCGTGGTTACAACCCCAAACGGTTCCGCCAACAGCAAACAGACGTTCACAGTACACTGATGGTCGTAATTCCTCCGAGATCTCCGCGAACCTTTCTCGGAGATCGCGGAGGGTTAATCGCAAGTCTCCCGACTTGGGCGAGAACTGGGGCACGAGAAAGGGATGGCAGAAAAAAGGCGCCGGGAGGAACTCCGGCGCCGAATGAGAACGCTCGCGAGATGCGGTCTAGCGAGGGTCGTACAAAGCTCGTTCAAAAATCTTCAATCAGAAATCTGCAATCTGACTTCTGCAATCTGACTTAATCCCCGATCTACTTGCTCTCTGCCACCGACGGGCTAGCGCCGAAGTCGCGGCGATTGCCGGCCGCCGTGCGGGCCGCACGAGCCGCGGGCTGGTTCCCTGCTGCCGCACCGTAGCGCTCCAGCAGCACCGGAGCCATGGCGTTCTCGGCTTCCTTCACGAAGATCATCTTGTTTTCCGAAGCCATGTCGACGCGAACGAAATCTCCCAGCTTCACCTGTCCGGTGGCCACCAGATTCGCCAGCGGGAAGACCAGGTTCCGCTCGATGGCCCGCTTCAGATGCCGGGCCCCGTACCGCGGATCGGTACCTTCCTTGAGCAAGTACTCTTTCACTGCCGCGGTGCAGTTGAACACGAACTGGTTCGTGCCCGCCGCCATCAGTACGCGCTGCTGCACCATGCCCAGCTCGATATCCAGAATCTGTGCCAGGTGCTCGTCGCGCAGCGTCTTGAACACCACCGTCTTATCGATGCGGTTCATGAACTCCGGCGTAAACTTGCGCCGCGCGGCCTCAACCGCGGTGCGCTGAATCTTGTCGTCAAACGACTCGTCTACCTCAACCACCTTGGGTGCGAATCCGAAGCCTCCATCTACCAGGTTCATCATCTCCCCGGCGCCCAGGTTCGACGTCATGATGATGATGCACTGCGACAGATCCACCCGGCGGTTGTCGCCCAAGGTTAATGTAGCCTTATCCAGAATCCCCAGCAGCAACTGCCACAACGAGTCCGAGGCCTTCTCAATCTCGTCAAAGAGCAGGATCGAGAGTTTCAGCCGCTCCGTGAACCATTGGTTGAGCGCTTCCTGGGTCAGCAGAGGATGCGTTTCGCGATGCCCCAGGTATCCCGGAGGCGATCCGATCAGCTTGGCAATCTCGTGGGAGTGCTGGAATTCGGCGCAATCGATCTTAATGCAAGCCCGCGCGTCGCCGAACAGGGCCTCGGCCATGGCTTCGACCACCCGCGTCTTCCCCGATCCGGTCGGTCCCAGGAACAGCAGGTTTCCTACCGGACGCCCGGGCGCGTTGAGTCCTGCCAGGAACATCTGGTAGATCTGGACGACCTTCTCAACCGCCTGGTCCTGCCCCACAATGCGCCGGCGCAGCGCTGCCTCAAACTCCCCGGCATCGCTGCTACGTCGGTTCGGATCGAGCACTGTTGCGAGATTCGTTCTCATAAAGTCGTCGTCCGGATCTCCGGACATTATCCCCTTCGGCCGTTGCTCCGGCTCTCCTATTTTGTTGTTCCGGACTGTCTGACCCACCGTTAAATCGCCCCGCTTTTGGAAGGTAACCACTCTGACTTCCAAAAGCCACCGTCCGGTTGCCTGTGAAATGAGCAAGCGGTTCGCCACCGCTGAACCGGACTCCAATAGCTTTGCAACTCCCGCATATCCATCCGGTTAGCGTGCCTGGGCCCTCTTTCCCCACACCGCCCCATGCATCCTCCGGCAGCATAATGGAAAACCTTTGCACCACCTACGGAACGAACCTACTCGTAACCAGTCACCCGATGACGAGATTACTGGTCACGAGGTCACCCCGCAGACTCGTCAGACCGTCATGCGGCGTGCGAAGCGCATGGGGAGCATAGTTTCAACTGCAACGGATTCCAACTCCCCAGCATCTACGCAACTGAGTGCTCAGTACTGCGACCGAATCCAAAAGAGTAGTCCGCCCGTAACTAGCACCTAACAACCACCCCGGCTACTATCGCAACTTAGGATTGTTTCTCCCCCCGGAGGGTATTTTGCGCTCGTCTTCGACCCGCATTGTTACGGCTATCTTCGTGTTGGTGTTTGGCGCCGCTACGTGGCGCGTCGCGGCTCACTCGGCCGCGCAAGCTCAAACCGCGAAACCGGCGCTCGGAGCCCCCGCGTCCGTCCAGCTGCAACCGGCCAGCGCCAGCATTCCGTCGATCAAGACCGTTCCCAGTCCCAATCCGTTAGCCAGCTCGGGCACTGAAGTCTACACCGCCAAGCGCGGAGAAGCGATCCCGACCATCGCGCGCCGCTACCTGGGACGCACCTCGTATCTTACGTCCTCCGAATTGGCAGCTGCGATCCGATCGGTGAATCACAAGTCCGAATCCTCAAACATCCTCAAAGGCAACGAGAACATTATTATCCCGGGGATCATACCGGCCCCTATCACGGAAAAAACGATCCCTGTTCCCAAAGACTTCGAAGTTCGAGCCGTCTATCTTACAGGTTTGATGGCGGGCAGCGACCACGGACTTCGCATCATCCGGCACTGGCGGGAAGTCGGCGGAAACGCGGTAGTCTTCGATATCAAGGACTCCGACGGCAGCGTCAACATCCCGTTCGAGCATCCGCTGCTCGGGCAGCACAAGGTTTACCTCCACGACGTGCCCAAGTTCGTTCACTTCCTGCATAGCCAGAACATGCACGCCATCGCCCGCATCGCCATCTTCCGGGACGAACGGCTGGTGGTCGAACATCCCGAGCTGGCCGTCCAATCGCGCAAGAACCACACGGCCTGGCGCGAGAACGGCAAGCTGGTTTGGACCGATCCCTCGAACCCCAAAGTTCAGGACTATGACATCGCGCTGGCCAAGCACGTAGCCCAGTTGGGGGTTGACGAGATCCAGTTCGATTATGTCCGTTTTCCGGCTGAAGGCGACCAGAAAGACGCCCAATTTGTATTCCAGAGCGGCGAGCCGGAAGCGTCGAAAGCTGAAATCGCTCCGGCGGTCAGCAGTGACTCGACCTGCCTGATCCCGGTCCCGAGACACCACCGGAAGAAGGGTGCAACCGAAACCGCCGGCCAGGCTCCACAACCGCAGAAGGGGCCCTGCCCAGTAGCGGCTAAGCCAGCTCCCCGGGGCCCGCAGCGTTCGGACGTGATAGCCGGCTTCCTCAAGAAGGCCTATGCCGAGCTGCATCCGACCGGCGTCCTGCTCAGCCTCGACGTATTCGGTGTGATGGCCTGGCAGCGCCAGGTGGACCTCGCGCACACCGGGCAGGACATCGTGCAGATGGCACAGCACTGCGATATTCTCAGCCCCATGATCTACCCCTCGCACTTTTTCGGGATGGACAATATCGCCCGCCCCGGCGACGAGCCGGCTCACTTCATCGGCGAGTCGATGGACCGGTTCGAGCTGATCACCAAGGGCTCCGGAGTCGTCATCCGGCCGTGGCTGCAAGCTTTTCACTGGCGCACGAAAACTTATTCGCCCGAATACATAAAAATTCAGGTAGAGACCGCCAAGGCCAAGGGTGGCATCGGCTTCTTGTTCTGGAACGCCGCCAACGACTATTCCAAGCCCTTCACCGCCATGCCTGAAATGAAGGCCGCTAACTTTAAAGAGGGCACGAAGGATAACCCCAAATACTTCCGCGGCGACGAACTGCCTCCGCCCTCAGTCCAGGCCGTGCTGGCTCCGGCTAAGTAGGAACTCGGACCTCAGTTCGGGCTCCAAAGCCGAAAAACCGCACCGGGAGCCGGAACCGGACTGCTAGGTCCGGAAGATCGGGAATCCAAGGCTCGAAAACTTTTTTGCGGCCAACCTTGTATTTACACCCGGACTTTTATTACCATCGCCCACAATCGTACGACCAACGTTCCCATCCTGATTTGGAGATGATTGTGACCCCTGAAGAACGTGAACGTATGAACGTGCTTTGCGCCGAAATCCAGCAAGAAAAAAATTACGATAAATTCGCCAGCCAGATTGCTGAACTCAGCGAGCTGATCAGCCGCAAGGAGCAGCGCCGCTTCCAAAATCATCCGCCCCTGGTGTGGCACCGCAACCGACCCTGGAAGACGGTCCCCGCAACCGTGAATAAAATTGTGAAGACAGGCATCGCGCGCCAGCCTGAAAAGGCGGAGATATCGATCGCGCCGGCCGACTATCTGTTTCGCGAAGTGCGCATCGAAAACGCACTCACAGGCCCGAGCGGCGAAGTCGTATCGCTCAAGCCAGGAGCCCACGTCGACGTGACCTTCGAAGCCGACGCCGGCGACACGGTGAATATCCCGCGTTCTGCATGACGCGGGGCGGTTCAGTCCGTTTGTGATTGTCAGTACTCAGTACTCAGTTAGAAGCGGCTTAACTGAGTACTGGGTACGCAAACAATTCTGCCCGTTCTCCGACACGGCTAGATGCAGCGGTTTTGCTTTCGCCGAACTCAATGGCAATCCGCGTTTCCCTTCAGAGCTGCATCTGCATCCAAATGCCATGCGGCTGAGCCAAGTCAAAACTGCGCTGGGACGCACGTACGAGGACGTGCAGCAGAAGCACACCATGCAGATGGCAGCCGGGCTGTCGTATTACTTTGTGATGGCGCTGTTTCCGCTGCTGATCGTTTTTGCCGCAACCGTGGCCTACCTGCCGCTGCCCAATCTGTTTGACCAGGCGTTGGCATTTGTTGGTCGTTTCATGCCGCACGAAAGCCTCGGGCTGGTGAAGGCCGTGCTCCGGCAAGTGATTACTCCTCATCGCGGTAAATTGCTGTCGTTCGGAATCGTGGGGGCAGTCTGGACCGCTTCCGGTGGTTTCTCGAGCATGATGGAAGCCCTGAACGTGGCTTACGATGTGCCCGAGAATCGCCCTTTCTGGAAGACGCGGCCGCTCGCCATCGGACTGACCTTCTTGATCGGCATCCTGCTGGTGATCGCTTTGGCGGTCATGCTGGTAGGTCCAAATTTCGGCGGCTGGCTGGCCGCGAAGGTAGGCTTAGGATCTGTCTTTGTCGCTTTGTGGCCTTATTTACGCTGGACCATTGCGGTTGCCTTCGCAGTGCTTGCGGTCGAGTTCATTTACTTTCTCGCTCCCAACGTGCGGCAGCGATTTCGAAAGACGCTTCCGGGCGCGGCGGTGGCGGTCGGCTGCTGGATTCTGCTTTCGTGGGCGCTGGGCGTCTACTTCCAGCATTTCACGAATCTCAACAAAACCTACGGCACTCTGGCAGCTGCCATCGCACTGATGGTGTGGCTCTACTGGACGGCATTCGCCATTCTGTTAGGCGGCGAAATCAATGCCGATCTGCTTCGCGAAGAGGGCAAACGGCTGGCTCTCAAACAAGCTCCTGAAGCCCAAGACAGGACAGATTCAGCTTTGAACAAGGCAGCCTGACCGGGGCACTTTCGACGGCTGGCGTGATGCGGTTTTGGAATTTCAAGAACGCGCGCGAAGCCGTCAGATCCCGGGGCGGCTCCGGGGTTCGACGTGGGCGTCGGCTATAATTGAGAACGAAAAGGAGTCGGAATGGCAATCCAGAAGACCGCGAAGATCTGGCACAACGGCAAGCTCATTAACTGGGACGACGCGACCATCCATGTGATGTCGCATGTGGTCCACTACGGGTCTTCGGTGTTCGAAGGGATCCGCTGCTACGAATTGCCGTCAGGGCCGGCGATTTTCCGGGCGAATGAGCACATGCAGCGCTTGCTGGATTCGGCCAAGGTGTATCGCATGGAGCTGCCGTTTACGCGGGACGAACTGGTGCGCGCCATGGTGGAGACCGTCGGGCACAACGGCGCGTGGCCGTGCTACATCCGGCCGGTGGTGATTCGCGGATATGGCGATGCCGGGGTGAATCCGCTGAATTGCCCAGTCGAGGTCTACATTGTTAACTATCCCTGGGGAAAATATTTGAGCTCCGACGGCGATGGCGTCGATGTGTGCGTCTCATCGTGGACGCGGCTGGCGCCCAACACCCTGCCTGCGATGGCCAAGGCCGGCGCGAATTACATGAACTCGCAGCTTATCAAGATGGAAGCGATCGCGAACGGGTATGTGGAGGGCATCGCGCTCGACAAGAATGGATTCGTCAGCGAAGGCTCGGGAGAGAACCTGTTCCTGGTACATCGGGACAAGCTGATCACGGCGCCGTTGGGCAACTCGGTGCTGCCGGGGATCACGCGGGATTCCGTGCTGCAAATCGCGCGCGACCTGAATATTCCGATCGTGGAGCAGATGATTCCGCGCGAAATGCTCTACATTGCCGATGAAGCATTCTTCACGGGCACCGCGGCAGAGGTGACGGCGATCCGGTCGGTAGACAAAATCAAGGTCGGCAAGGGAACGATGGGCGCGGTCACCAAGGCGCTGCAGAAAGAGTTTTATGCCATCGTGCGCGGCGAGAAGAGCGATCGCCACGGCTGGCTGACCGCAGTCCCGGTCGGCAGCAAGCAACCTGTCGGCGTATAATTTGCGACGCGTTCGAAAGTAAGTTCATCTATGCCGAGGGGCGGCGGTGAAGCCTCGGTCCCTGTCCGGAAGTACATAACAATCTCAACCAACTTGTGAAGGAGGAAACATGTCCCAAGGATTGACTCCTGAATTTGCCCTTGGCTATCGCGCGATGATGCTGGACGGCATCGTGCGGGAAGCAGAGTGCACGAAGAAAGTGATTGCAGCGGTTCCCGACGCGAAGTCCGATTACCGGCCGGATCCGAATGCGCGAACGGCAAAAGAGCTGGCCTGGCACATTGCAAATACAGATATCCAGTTCCTGGACGGCATTGCCGACATGAACTTCAAGATGGAAACCGCGGAACACAAACCACAGACCTCGGCGGAAGTGGTTGCGTGGTACGACGAGAACATTAAGCGCGGGGTGGCGCGGGTAGCGGGCATGACCGCCGAGCAACTGATGACCCCGGTCACCTTTTTCGGCGTATTCAACTTCCCGGCGGTGTTCTACCTGGGATTCTTGAATAACCACAGCATCCACCATCGCGGCGAATTGGCGACGTATCTGCGACCCATGGGATCGAAGGTGCCTTCAATTTATGGCGGCAGCTTCGACGAGCCGTTTGTACCGCCCGTGCCGGCAGAAGTTGCCGCGTAGGACCTTTTCATTTTCATTCTTGCTGTCCCAAGCCGCCCGTGATGGGCGGCTTTTTATTTCCTGCGCGTGTCGAGGCTGAGGGGGCCAGCGCCAAATTGCGAAATCAGCAGCGCGCCGCCCAGCATGGACAGGTTCTTCATGAACATGATGAATTGAATCTGGTACATCATGGGATCGGAGACCGCCCAGAACTTGTGCATCATGGGTGTGACTCCGATCAGGAAAAGGGCGATCAGCCACGCGCCAATCCGGGCGCGATAACCAAGCAGAATCGAGAGTCCGCCGAGAATTGCGAGCACGCCTGAAATTGGAACCGCAATTGAAGCCAGGGGAACGCCTTGCGACGCGGCGTAGGCAATAGTCTGCTTGGCGAAATGATTTGGTCCAGCCGCCAGGAAGATCAGCGCGAACAAGATACGGCCGACCAGCGTAATCGGGGCACTCAGGGCCGGGGCTGCGGTCAGGGAACGGGTGGATACAGCTGCTGTACTTGCCATAAGTTTTCTCCTTCTTGCAATTGCTTTGGATGAAGACACGATGCGCTGGGTTACATTAAATAACTAAGACTATTTGTAATATCAGACACTTTATAGTAACTTAGTTACGGAGATCTCAAATGAAGCGACACAGCCAAACATCCTCTCCTTGCGCCATCGGGGGCTTGCTGGAAGTACTGACTCGCCCGTGGACCATGCACATCCTTTGGTCGCTGAGTGCGAACGGTCCGATGCGGTTTGGCGTCCTGAAAAAGAATGTGGATGGAATCTCCTCCCGTGTGCTGACGGAACGACTGCGCGGGCTGGAGGAGGCAGGATTTGTGTTCCGGCATTACGAGCAGACGATTCCGCCGACGGTGACGTACGGGATCACCGACCGCATGAAGGATATTGAGAAAGTGCTCACGCAACTCGAAGCATTGTCGCGGAAATGGCATGCGGACGGGACGGGGACAGCAAAGGCCGGAGCGCAACCGGCAGGGGCGGAGACTCACGCCTAGGGCGCTTTGACGCCGCAACCCCCGCCTCACTCTGCTTCTACGCGTTACGAGTCTGCGAATCTCTGGGGCTTTGCTCCGATCAGGGGATCCAAAAAAGGCTTTACCGCAGAGCTCGCAGAGAATTACAGGCAGCGCGCCGAGAAGAGCCGAGTTGCTTGCAGCGTGTGGGCTGCCGGTACTCTCTTATTTCCTTAAGCCGGAGGTAAAGTTCGTCACGACCGTAACGGACTGATTCACCTGCTGCGAGATGCGATCGAGCAGGATTTTTTTGCCGTCCGGAGAGACGTCATAAAAAACTTGTGGCGCGGACCAGTTGCTGAGGAGTTGCTGACCGGAACCGAATTGCAGGGCGCCACCGGATTCTTTCACCGGCACGGCAAAAAGATTGTAACTGGGGTCAAAGTAGTAGAGCTGTTTGCCGTCTTTACTCCACGTCGGCTGCATTCCTCCGTTGACCGAGACCTGCCACTTCCCTTGGCCACCGCCGAAAGCGACGACATACACTTGCGGGGCACCGGATTCATTGGACGCATAGGCGAGCCAATGGCCATCCGGAGAAAGGCGTCCGAGAGCAGTGAAGGTATTTTCGGAGCGAGGAACCACGACGAACGGTTTGCGCTCTCCCTGGAGCGGCAATGCCCAGAGTTCGGTGTTTCCGACCGGGCCACGCATGTAGACCAGGTATTTGCTGTCCCGTGACCAGTCGGTAGCAAGCACCAACTGTTCATCGGTGAGCAAAGTTTCCTCGGCACCACTGCCGTCGGCGCGCTTGCGGCACAGGTTGGAACGGCCGTTGCGGTCAGCGGTGTAGACGATCCACTTTCCATCGGGCGACCAGGCGGGAAACATATTGGAAACCGGTCCGAAGGTAAGCCTGGTGCGCACCCCGCGCGCCAGGTCCAGGACCCAGATGTCGTTGGCGCCGGTATCGATCTGCATCGCGATGCGATCGCCTTGCGGGGAGAGACGGGCGATTTGCAGGTTGCTTAGCTTATCGGCAATGGTGGAGAGCTGTTTGGTGTTGCGATCCATCCAGAGCAATTGCCAGTCGCCGGTTCCACCACTGCCGAAAATCAGCAACCCGTCATCGGAGGCGGAGGCGTCCATGTGCCACGTGGCGATGTCGTTCATCAGGCCCTTGGCTACGGATTGAGGCTCGTCGCCACCGAGCGCACCGTTGGAAGGATTGAAGGCTTGGGCCATTAACTGGTCTCCTCGCGCGAAGAGCAGATAGCCGCCGGCATAAACTGCGTTGGATTGAGAGTGCAACAGCAAATGATTCTCGCGGCCGTCGAGCGAGGCGTAATAGAGAGCGTTGTTGGCGGCTTTGGAAGGATCGTGGCTGATCGCCAGGTAAATGAAATGCTTGCCATTGGGCAGAAAAAATGGCCAGCGATGGGAGGTGTGCTGAGTGCGGTCGAGTTTGGTGATTTCCACCGCAGTTCCGCCGCTGGCGCTGACCCGCATCAGGCCGGCTTGTGTACTGGGAGAGAACAGGATGACGCCGCCCGGTCCCCATGCGCCGCCACGGCCAAAGGGCGCGTCCGCGATGATTTGGGGCGAGTCGCCACTGACATCGATCGTCTTGAGCTTGCCATCGGCGAAGAAACCGAGCGCGTGGCTGTCCGGAGACCAGAAAGGAAAAACCGCGTTTTCGCTCCCAGCCAGCTGATGAGATTCAAGGGAGTTGATGGGACGCACCCAAAGCGTGGTTTTGCCATCGGCGCTGGAGGCAGTGAAGGCGATGGATCCGCCGTCCGGGGAGAGCACGGGCGGGCCTGCAGAGTCGCCGGTGAGGTTGAGCGTCATCTTCTCCGGAGGATTGATGACGGTACGAATCGACTGCGCCGCTCGAGCGGGAGGGTGGAGGAGGAATCCGCCAGCCGCTCCCAAAACGACTGCTCCGATCAGGACAGCGATCCAGACGGCACTTGGCCCCTTTGCAGCGGCGGGTGCGGACACCGGGAGCGGAGCGGATGGCTTCTCCGTGGCGATCCACTGCAGTTCGAGCTTAATATCGTGCGCTGCCAGAAAGCGGTCTTCCGGGTTCTTCTGCAGGCAGGTGGTCACGACGTGATCGAATGCCGTGGGTGTTTCTGGTTTGACCGCGCTGATCGGGTCGGGATCTTTTTCCAGAATTGAGGATGCGAGCGAGATTTGGCTCTTGCCTTCAAAGGGGCGCTTGCCGGACGCCATTTCGTAGAGCACGGCGCCGAAAGCGAAGATGTCGGAGCGCGCGTCAGCTTCTTTGCCTTCGATTTGCTCGGGCGCCATGTATTGGATGGTGCCGATGATTGTGCCAGCCGTGGTCAACGGGCTCAGAGGACTGGGGCCGCTGAGCGTGGCCGCAGCGGTGAACGAGGGCGGCGCCGACGCTGAACCCGTGGCTGCAAGGCTCAGGGGCTTGGCGAGCCCGAAGTCCATCAGCTTGGCGCCGGATGGGGTGAGCATGATGTTGCCCGGCTTGAGATCGCGGTGCACGATTCCCTGCCGGTGAGCCAAAGAGAGGGCCTCGGCCACGGCAATGCCGATTTTGTAGATTTCAGTTAGCGGGATCGCTCCCTTTCGCAGGCGTTCGGCCAGAGTCTCACCTTCCAGGTACTCCATCACCAGGAAGTCTGTACCGCCTTGCGATCCGATGTCGTAAAGCTGGCAAATGTGAGGATGGTTCAGCGAGGAGATGGCGCGGGCTTCGCGCTCGAGCCGCTGCTTCAGTTCGGGCGAAGCAGAGAGATTCGAAGCGAGAACCTTGATGGCAACGACACGGTTCAGACGGGTATCGAGCGCTCGATAGACCTCTCCCATGCCACCGGCGCCGAGCGGGGACTGGATTTCGTAGGGGCCGAGTTTAGTGCCGGAAGCGAGGGGCATGCGAGGGTCGTGACATTATAGCCTCATTACATCTGGGCTATTTTCGTAACAGTTCAGTCCAGTTCAAAACCAGGTGGATGGGGACAGCTTCGGGTTGGCCGGAGCGACGGAGGACCAGAAAGCGGCCAGGTGTGGGACCAGGGGTGAACCCGGAAATATCCTCGGTAGGAATTGGCAGAGGCTGAGGCGTACCGAACTGGAAGGACTCCGTATTCGTGATCGGCACCGCCATGATTTTGCCGGAGGACTGGTAGTAGAGCTCTTTGCCATCCGCGCTCCAGGCGATTGGGCTGAGGGGGTCGAGCCCCGAATTGGAAATCGCCCATTTTCCGCCGGGACCGGGAAAGGCAGTGACATAGAGTTCGAAACGCCCGGACTCATCGGAGATATAGGCGAGCCATTTGCCATTGGGTGAGAAATGAGCAGACTGCTCGGAGGCAGGAGACTGCAGAAACTTGGTGAGCTTGCGATCTCCCTTCAGGTCGATGAAGAAAACATCTTCGCGAGTCGTGTTCTCCTGGACGTCGCCGGTCAGGTAGCGGCCATCTTTGGACCAATCACTTAGGACAATCCAAATCGGCGTATCGACAATCTTGTCCTGCGCCCCGGAACCGCTGACGGACTGAGTCCAGAGCGCGCCGCGAGCGCCCCCGAGATCGGCGCTGACGGCGATGGTGTTTCCATCCGGGGAGAAGGCCGAGGCGACCTGCGGAGAATCCACGAGAGTAGCGCGCGAGGAAGAGTTATGCTGCACGTCAGTGATCCAGATATCAAAGCGAAGAGGATCCTTGCCGGCCCGAGCTATGGCGAGTTTGCTGCCATCGTGCGACAAAATGGGTGTCTGATAAATCCCCGGCTCGCCGACCTTGCCGAGTTCGCGGCCGTCGCGATCCACCCAGGTGGGCTGGGTGGGAGTCTGCACCATCTGGCGATAGACGAGAACACCGGCAGGAGAAGCGGAGAAATACGCGGAATCGCGAGCGTTCCAGTAATCGACGCGTTCCGCGATGGGCACAGGGTCGCCGGAGAGTTTCAGAGCCGAAGGATCGAATCCTTGGGCCACGAGATTTCCGTCTTTGAAGTAGAGCAAATATCCGCCGGAATACGCGACGTTGGAAGCGCGCTCGAGGAGCAATTTGGGTTCTGCGCCTTTGAGCGAGGCGGCGTAGAGACTACCGGCGGTTGCGCTACCGGAAGGTTCGCGAACGATGAAGAGGAAGTGTTCGCCATCGGGCAGGAAATAGGGGTTGCGGTGAGTCCAGCCCGGCTTGGCGTCGGTTAATTTCTGCGGGGTGCCTCCGCCAGCGAGGACGCGGTAGAGCGGTTCGGTGATGTTGGGCGTAAAGATGATGGTCCCGTTGGGGCTCCAGCTGCCACCGCGGCCTTCCACTGCATCGCAGATGATCTGAACCGGACCTCCGTCGATGGAGATCTTGTTGAGCTTGCCGACGGCAAAGAAGGCGACGAAGCGGCTATCTGGGGACCAGAACGGAAACAATGCGTCCTCGGTTCCGGTCAGGGGCTCGGTGCGTCCCGTGCTCAGGTCGCGCAGCCAGAGCTTCCGCGATTTGGAATCGCCGCCCACGAAGACCAGGTGCTTTCCGTCGGGAGATATTGCGGCGGCTCCCATCACCGCACCGCCGAAGTCGGCGCCCAGGGGAGCGTTGATGTCGGCGGAGATTGGCCGGCGGGCGTCGCGAAGCTTGGCGTTGAGGGCGAGGACCAGGAAGATGGCTGCCAGCGCAATCAGGGCGCTGAAAGCAGCGGCGCCGATCAGGACACGCCGGGTGGCGAGGCGACGGGTCCGCGCCACCGCTGGCATCGCGGAAGTGCTGGCGTCGGTGATCCACTTCAGCTGCAGCTTTACGTCGTGGGCGGTTTGGAAGCGGTCGTCCGGACTCTTGGCCAGGCAAGTACGAACCACGTGATCGAGCACTGCCGGCGTAGTAGGTTGGACCACGCTGATGGGCTCGGGATCTTTTTCGAGGATGGCGCTGGCTACGCTGAGCTGCGACTTGCCTTCGAAGGCGCGCTTGCCGGTAGCCATTTCGTAGAGGAGGGCGCCAAACGAGAAAATGTCGCTGCGGGCGTCGGCTTCCTGGCCGGAAATTTGCTCCGGGGACATGTACTGGAAGGTTCCCATGACCATGCCCGGGACAGTGGCAGGATTGACGGGTGAGGTGAGGGCGTCGCTGGCGATATTTACCGAAGGATGAGCCGACTTGGCCAGGCCGAAATCCAGCAGCTTCGCGCCACCTTTGGTAAGCATGACATTGCCCGGCTTCAGATCGCGGTGAACGATGCCGCCGCGATGCGCCTTGTCAAGGGCATCGGCAATTTCCATCCCGATCTTCAGAGTTTCGCGAAGAGGCAGGGTGCCGCGCGCTAACCGCGCAGAAAGAGTTTCTCCCTCGAGGTACTCCATCACCAGATATTCGGTGCCGTCCTGGTTGCCGATATCGTAGAGCGTGCAGATGTTGGGATGATTCAGAGAAGAGATAGCGCGGGCTTCGCGCTCGAAACGCTGCTTCAGTTCTGCGTTCTGCGAAAAGTGATCGGGAAGAACCTTGATGGCGACGGTGCGTTCCAGGCGGCTGTCGCGGGCGCGGTAAACCTCACCCATTCCACCTGCACCGAGCTGGGATTGAATTTCGTAAGGTCCGAGTTTGGAGCCGGCAGTTAGGGACATTTCAAGGGTCGCGACATTATAGCTGCAGGATCAGCGTAGGCAAGGGATTGTAGTCGAGCTTCGCTCGACGGACAGCCGAGGCGGCTGTCCCCACATGGATAGTGGAGTGAGGCGGCCTGTGAACGTTAGGGCGGTGTACGGCTGCCGAGGAGGCTATTACCTAGGTCATCTTGGGGAAGGTGACGATTCGGGCGATGATGCTGGGAGAGCTTTGCTGAGGCCTCCAGGGAGGCTTCCTGGGACAAATTCCGCATGAATATTGATGACCTGCTTCGCATCGCGACAGAACGGCGAGCGTCGGACTTGCATTTGAAAGTGGGCAATTATCCGCACTTGCGCATTGATGGCGAATTGGCGCCCTTGACCGATCAGCCGCGCATCACGGCGGAAGACATGCTGAATATGGCGTTCAGCATGATGTCGGCGCGGCAGAAACAAAAATTCAAAGAGACCACGGAAATCGATATGGCGTACGGCGTCGCCGGACTGGGACGCTTCCGTGTGAACATATTTCAGCAGCGCGGCAACGTGGGGCTGGTGCTTCGCGTCATTCCAACCAAGATTCGGGCTCTGGATGAACTGTTCCTGCCCAAAGTGGTGGAGCAGATTTGCGATATGCCGCGCGGGTTGGTGCTGGTCACAGGCGTCACCGGTTCCGGTAAATCTACGACGCTGGCGGCAATGGTCGATCGCGTGAACTCATCGCGCGCGGAACACATTGTCACCATCGAGGACCCAATCGAATTCCTGCATCGCGATAAGAAGGGATACGTGAACCAGCGCGAGGTGGGAGTGGATACGCCGGGATTCGGATCGGCACTGCGAGCCAGTTTGCGTCAGGATCCGGACGTGATCCTGGTGGGCGAAATGCGCGACCTGGAAACGATCCAGACGGCACTGCATGCGGCCGAAACCGGCCACATGGTGTTCTCGACGCTGCACACACTGGACGCGGTGGAAACCGTCAACCGCGTGATCTCGATCTTTCCCCCGCCGGAGCAGAAGCAGATTCGTATGCAGATGGCGGCGGTGTTGCGGGCAATCGTCAGCCAGAGATTAGTCCGGCGCTGCGATTCTGAAGGCCGCGTGCCCGCGGTGGAAGTGATGATCAATACCGCGTTTATTCGCGAATGTATTCTCGTGCCGGAAAAGACACGATCGATTCGCGATGCGATTGCGGCGGGTACTTCGCAATACGGCATGCAGACTTTTGACCAGTCGCTTTGGGATCTGTTCCAGGCGGGGCTGGTCAACTACGAAACCGCGCTGGAGAACGCTTCGAACGCCGACGATTTCAAACTGCGCATGCAGGGCATTGCGTCGACCGCGGATATTTCGCGGCAGTCGATGCAGACGGCGGGGTTTGGAGGGGGAAGGTAAGCTTCCGGTTTCAGGTTTCCAGTTTCGAGTTTCAGGTTTTCGAGTTTCTAGTTTCAGGTTTCGAGCTTCAAGGTTGCCAGATTAGGGCGCGAGTGATCGCGCCCTTTTTTTTGTCAGCCGTTTCTCGGCTTATTTCTGTCCGGCCGCGGGAAACTCAGCGAAAGTGACGTAGTGGCCGGCTGGGTCTTTGATGCCGATCTCTCTGGAGCCGTAGAAGGTTTCGCGCACCGGCATCACGACTTCGGCGCCTTTCGTGGCGGCGATCGCATCATCGAGGCTGTCCACTTCGACATACAGGAAGTGGGACCCTTGCGAACGACCTGCGAAATCGCTGTTACATCCTTATCCGCGCTGGCATAGCTTTGATACATCAATTCCACACTTCCCTTCTGCAGCATGGCGAAGGCGAGTTTGTCTCCGTCGGGCACTTCCGCAGTTTTCTGAAATCCCATGCGCTCAACCCAGAACTTGAGGCACGGCTCCACTTCCGGCACGAACAGTATCGGCGTTATTCTTTTCACGTTCATCGTCTTTCCTTTCCTGATGGGTGTTTCGGATTCTGCGAGCGCAAAGCAGGCGAACTGCCACAGCCAATTTTCGATTTGTATTTTCCCGTTGCCAATGCGATGTAGTCTAATTTAGACTAGTGCACGATATGACAGCCTGACGGCACTGTCAAGGAGAATTCTTATGCCAGCAGCACAACGACGCTTGCAGGATCTGGTTTCCGTGGGACCGGCGATGGTCCGCGATTTTGAGCTTCTTGGAATTCACGCGGTCGGGCAATTAGCGCGGCGCAATCCGGAAAAGCTCTACGAGCAGCTTTGCATCACGACGGCACAGGCACAGGACATCTGTTGTCTGGATGTCTTCCGGGCAGCGGTGGCGCAGGCGAAGGATCCGAATCTTCCATTTGAAAAACGGCACTGGTGGTATTGGAGCCGGCAGCGGAAAGCGCGCGATGGCCGCTAGGAAACGCGAGTTGACTACCCCGGACCTGGTTTTGCTGAGCCTGCTCGCGGAGCGACCAATGCACGGATACGAGGCGAACCTGGAACTGGAGCGGCGGCAGGTGCGGGACTGGGCGGGAATCTCGCGTCCGCAGGTCTACTATTCGCTGGAGAAACTGCGGGCGCAGGGCCTGATTCGCACCGCGGAGAGTGAGGATCGCGCGGCGGGGCCGGAGCGCAGCGTATTCGCTACCACGGCGAAAGGCCGAGCCGCGTTGGCTACGGCGCTCGAGAAGGAGGAGTGGGTGACGCAGCGGGAGCGTCCTCCGTTTCTCACCTGGATTGCTTTGTCGTGGCAGGCAAAGCCGGGAGTGTTCGAGCAGCAGGTACGGCGGCGGCAACGATTCATCGAAAACGAATTGGCGCGCGAAGAGGAGACGTTACGCGCGATCCGGGAAGAGGTGGGTCATCGATTCCATGAGGCCGTGTGGATGGTCAGCCTCGTCATCGAACAGTTTCGCACTGAGTTGCGCTGGCTCAGCAAGTTGTCGCGAGAAATTGGAGAGCGCGGGCCGGCGCGGCACCCGCGGTACGCGGGCGACGAGAAGGGCGCGGAAGAATAGTTCGCCCCACGGTCGCGGACTCCTGTATGGTGGGCCGGTATGGCGTTCTCGCGGCCCAAGAGACGAAGTTATTCCGAAGACGAGATGTATGAATATGCGGTGGGTGCGCTGGCGCGCCGCATGCGAACGGTGGCGGAGTTGAAGCGGCTGATGCGGGCCCGGGTGGAAGAGCCGGAATCGGAGTATGCAGAGACCCTGGTGGAACTGGTGATCCGGCGGCTGAAAGATCAGGGATATCTGAACGACTCGCAGTATGCGGCGTACTACTCCTCGATGCGGCGGGACAATCAGAAGGTGGGACGCAGGCGCGTCATCACGGAACTGAAAACCCGCGGGGTGCACGGCTCGGTCATCGACAAGGCGGTCGAGGCGGCGTACGAAGGCGTCAGTGAAGAGAAGCTGGCGCGAGAGTATCTTCGCAAGAAGCGTCTGGAAAAGCCCAAAGATCAGAAGCAGACGGCGCGCATTTTTCGGCAGTTGGTGCGGGCAGGGTTTGGGACGAAGACGATCTTCACCATCCTGAAGAAATGGGATGTGGACGATGAGACGCTCGGCGCCCTGGAAAGCGAGACGGAGTGAGTGTATTCAACTTACGCGAAGATACCTGGGAGATCCCTCGCCCCGCTGGTAAAAACGCGGGGCTTCGGGATGACGTCCTTCCGATGAGGTCTGATCTGGCACTGCCCTTCTCAGTGATCTCGTGATTTGCGTTGCTGCATGAAATGTTGCATACTCCGGAACCGATCCCGCTACAACTCTTAGGAGGAAACCCATGAAAATGAAGTGGGCAGCAATGCTCGTGGCATTCCTGTGTGCTGCGTCTTTGGCCTTCGGGCAAGATGCGAGCACGGACAAACAATCGGCCGGCAGCGAAATGAAAAATGCAGCGAAGACGAGCAAGGTGAAGACCGAAAAGGGCGCCAAGACTGCGGGCAAAGACACCGAGATGGGGCCAAGAAAACTGCGCACGCCACCAAGACTGGAACAAAGGCAGCGGCGAAAGACACGCAGAAGGGCGCCAAGACGGCTGGGAAAGATACCGAGAAAGCCGCGAACAAAACGGGTAGTGGCGTCAAGAAGGGCGTCAAGGGCGCGGGTCACGAGATGAAGAAAGGGGCTGAGAAGACTGGCGACGCGATGAAGTAGAGAAAGAACAAAACCTTTAGCCACAGAGGGCACGGAGGGCACAGAGGCGACGAGGTTTCCTCCGTGTGCCTCGGTGCCCTCTGTGGTTTGCTTTTTCAATTAGAATTGACGCTTCATGCTGACTGGATCGGAAATTCGCCGCAAATTCCTGGACTTCTTTGTGCAGAAGGGGCACAAGGAGGTGCACTCATCATCGCTGGTGCCTGCCAACGATCCCACCCTGCTGTTTACCAATGCCGGGATGAATCAGTTTAAAGACGTGTTTCTTGGCCTGGAGAAGCGCGATTACAAGCGGGCCACGACCTCGCAGAAGTGCGTGCGCGCCGGGGGGAAACACAACGATCTTGAGAATGTGGGGTTCACCAACCGGCATCACACGTTTTTTGAGATGCTGGGGAATTTTTCGTTTGGCGATTACTTCAAGAAGGATGCCATCGCGTACGCGTGGGAGCTGGTGACTTCGCCCCAGTGGTTTGGAATCGACAAGAACAAGCTCTACGCGACGATTTTCAAGGGCGAGGCCGGCGTCGAGCGCGACGCCGAGGCTTACGATTTGTGGGCGGCGCAAGGCGTGCCGAAAGATCGCATCTACGAGATGGGCTTGAAGGACAACTTCTGGCAGATGGGCGACACCGGTCCGTGCGGTCCCTGCAGCGAGATTTATTACGACATGGGAGCGGCGGCGTCGGACCAGGGACACGCGGATTGCGACTTCGGGTGCGATTGCGGGCGCTATGTGGAGATCTGGAATCTGGTGTTCATGCAGTTTGACCGGGACGCGTCGGGCAAGCTGACGCCGCTGCCCAAGCCGTCGATCGATACGGGCATGGGGCTCGAGCGCACTGCGGCCGTGCTGCAGGGAGTGATCTCGAATTACGACACGGATTTGTTTACGCCGCTGATCAGGCGGGCAGCGGAGTTGTCCGGGGCATCACTTCAGAAAGAACTGAGCAAAGAAGCGCATACCAAATCGGCGGCTTCGCTGCGGGTGATTGCGGATCACTCGCGAGCGGCGACGTTTCTGATTTCGGACGGCGTGCTGCCGTCGAATGAGGGGCGCGGGTACGTGCTGCGGAAGATCATCCGCCGCGCCATTACGCATGGGCGGCTATTGGGGCAGACGAAGCCGTTTCTATATCAGATGGTGTATGCCGTGCGCGACCTGATGCGGGACGCGTACCCGGAGTTGAACGAGACGGCGGATCGGGTTTCGAACGCAGTGCACGTAGAAGAAACTCGGTTCGCGCACACGATGGATGTCGGCCTGGAGAAGCTCGAAACCCTGCTCAAGGCTTCTCGGGACCGATTGGCCGGCGACGATGCGTTCAAGCTGTATGACACCTTCGGCATGCCTCTCGATTTCATGCAGGATGCGGCGCGTGATCAGGGGATCGAGTTTGATCGTGCTGGTTTCGATCATGCGATGGAAGAGCAGAAATCACGGGCGCGGGCGTCCTGGAAAGCTGCGGCCAAGCAGACGGCGAATCCTGCTTACCAGCAGTTGCCGAAGTCTGAGTTCGAAGGCTATCGGCAGACGCGCTCGGATAACTGCGAAGTTCTGGCCATCATTCACAACGGTCAGGGCGCGCGGGAACTAAAAGCGGGCGAGGAAGGCGAGGTCATTCTTGATCACACGCCGTTTTATGCCGAGGCTGGCGGGCAGGTGGGGGATCGCGGGTGGCTTTACTCCGACGATCACAATACCGTCGTGGCCGAAGTGAAGGGATGCTATTACCCGATTCAGGGAGTGCGGGCGCATCAGGTCGTAACGAAATCCGCAATGCGGCTGGGCGATAAGGTTGACGCCGTCGTCAACACGGAGGTTCGCGAGTCCACGATGCGCAATCACACGGCGACGCACCTGTTGCATGCGGGGTTACGCGAGGTATTGGGAAAGCATGTGAAGCAGGCGGGGTCACTAGTGGCGCCGAATCATCTGCGCTTCGATTTTTCGCACTTCACTGCGGTCGAAGACGAAGAGTTGCAGGACATCGAAGACATTATCAATAAAGAGGTGCTGCGCAACCGACAGGTCGAGACGATTGCGGACGTGCCGATTGATGTCGCTGTCAACGAATATCACGCGATGGCGCTGTTCGGGGAGAAGTACGGCGACAAGGTCCGCGTAATCCGGATTGGAGATTTTTCGACCGAGCTTTGCGGCGGCACGCACACTGGGGCGACGGGCGAGATTGGGTTGATCAAAATTTTGAAGGAAGGCAGCGTGTCGTCCGGAGTGCGCCGCGTCGAGGCGATTACCGGTGAGGGGTCGGTTAAGCACTTCCGCCAGGATCATCAACTGGAAAACGTGGTGTCATCGTACGTGTCACCCACCCTTTCGCAAAAGACGCGAAAGGATGCGCCACCCAGTGCTGACGCAGTTCCCGACAGCGAAAAATCGTTTTCACCCGCGGACGCATTAAAGGCGGAACTCGAAAAGAAAGATGCCGAGATCAAGCGGCTGACGCGGGAACTGGACCAGGCGCGGATGAAGTCGGCGTCGTCGGCGACCGCCAATGTCGGCGAGAGAGTGAAAGAGATCAAGGGCGTGAAGGTGCTGGCGCATCGCGTGGACAATCTGGAGCGGGCGCAATTGCGTACGCTGGTCGATCAACTGCGCGACAAGATCGGTTCGGGCGTAGTGGTGCTGGGATCGGCGTCAAATGGGAACGTGGCGTTGATCGTGGGTGTGACCAAAGATCTGACCGCACGCGTGCAGGCGGGCAAAGTGATTGGTCCGGTGGCACAGAAAGTTGGCGGGAAGGGCGGCGGGCGTCCGGATCTGGCCGAGGCTGGAGGAAAAGATGCCTCGGCGCTGGACGCCGCGCTGGACGGGGCTTATGGCGTGGTGGAGGGATTGCTCCCATGAACTTCGACGACACGGTGAGCAGCGTCACCGAAAATCGGCTGCGCTTTGTGAAACACAAAGGGCAAGCTATCTTCCTCGTCGACTTCAGTCACTGCAGCAGCAAAGAAATCCTGCTCCTGATTGAGCAGGTGCGGTCGATTGTGGCCCGCCACGCCCGCGGCTCGATGCTCACGCTGGGCGACGTGACCGGCGCGGAGATGGATAAGAAGGTCGCAACGCGATTGAAGGAAGTGCTGACCCTGGATCGTCCATACGTGAAGCGGTCAGCCTGGGTGGGAGTCGAAACCGTGCCGCACGTGCTCTACGAAAATATCAAGAGCTTCTCGCACCGGGATATCCCCACGTTCAAGACGCGCGAAGAGGCAATGGATTGGCTGGTGTCGGAGTAGTCGTTGGCCCTCGGTGCTTTTTGCCCTGTGTGCAAACAAAATTCCTCTCTGGATTCAATCCAAGATTCTTCCCCAACATCCAAAGTTCGGTCGCTCCTAACTTCCACGTTGCGCCCATTTTTAGGCTTCCGATATTGCCCGAAATTGCCTGAAATCTCACCCGGTTTCAAGCGGAATTGTGGGTTTCGACCGGGCGTTTTGGGCTTATCTTTGGCCGCAAGAATCCTTTCTAATTCATTCAAACATAAGCAGTTACACTCGCTTGTTCCATGACTTCGGTAACTTTTTTTGGGTAGTTCGCAGGTGTACGCTGCCATTCAGTTGAAGCCCATTCCGGAAGCCCTAGAGAGCTGACGGACGGAAGGTTGAATCGAGAGTGGCAGGGCAAGGGAAGGCACCGATGACCGAGGCGCAAACAACCACCGGACGCTACCAGGATCTGCAAAGCGCGCCACGGTTTCCGCTGCACCTGTCGGCGTCCGTCAAAGCAGAAGGCAACGCGTATACCGCGGAGACGGAAAACATCTCGGCCAACGGCGTGCTGTTCGCGATGGACCGCGATGTCCCGGTGGGCTCGCTGGTGGACTTCACAATTTTATTGCCCGCCGATGTGGTGGGCGCCCGGCGCGACGTGCAGATTGATTGCCGGGGCCGCGTAGTGCGCAGCTTTGAAGAAGGCGGCCGCCGCGGCGTGGGCGTAGTGATCGACGAGTACCAGATCGAGCGGGAGTAAGGCAAGGAACTGAATGGCTACCATTCCGGTTGGCGTAGAAGAATTCGAAGCGGGAGATGGCGGCAACGGCCAGTTCGTTCGCGTCATTGTGGCTGATACCCAGGCGATCTTCCGTGCCGGCTTGCGCAAGGTCTTCGCGCTCGAAGACGACATCCGGGTGGTGGGACAGGCCGAAACGCTGGCCCAGACGCAAGCCGCAATCGCGAAATTTTCCGCCGACATCCTGATCTTCGAATCGGCGTTAACTCCGAATCCCGTGGAATCGCTGACCGAGTTGATGCGCCAATATCCCAAGCTGAGGCTTGTTGTGGTTACACCTGGATCCGACGAAGAACTCACGCTGGATTTGTTCCGCCGCGGAGTGCACGGCATCGTGTCGCGCGAGGTTGAACCCGAGTTGCTGGTGGATTGCCTGCGCAAGGTCATCAAGGGCGAGAGCTGGCTCGACAGCCAGGGAATTCACTGGGTGATGGAAGCGTACCGCAACCAGGGCAATCGTCCGGCAGGATCACGGCCCAAGGTACAGCTCACGCCCAAAGAGGCGCTGATTGTGTCGTGCGTGACCCAGGGCATGAAGAACAAAGAAATTGCTCTGCGCGTGGGCACGACCGAGCAAGTCGTAAAGAACTATTTGCGCAAGGTCTACGACAAGCTGGGAGTGGCGGACCGCCTGGAGTTGGCGCTCTACTGCCTGAACCATCACGTCGTGGACAACACCAAAGTTCCGCCGCTGCCGGCCCCGGGTGCGAATGGCAGTGCCGCGAACAAAGGTTCTGCGAACGCAGCTGCCGCGGGAGCATCCGCGTCCGCGAATCCATCGAGCACAGCCACGACGGTGCCGCCGGTTCCGGACTCTCCGGAAAATCTGTCCTAATCTTCTGCGATCTCCTGCTGCGTTGATGCCTGCGGAGAGTTGCGTTTGGGCGGCGGGTCAGGTCCCAGTTGCGGTTCCGCGACTTCACCCATAAAATTGAAACGCAGGAAAGACGCAAAGAATCGCCGCCGCTGTGGCAGATTTGAGCGGCTCCTGATAGTCGTTCCTTCCATCGACTAACGCCGGAGAGATGGCCGAGTGGCTGAAGGCGCACGCTTGGAAAGCGTGTTTAGGGGAAACTCTAACGTGGGTTCGAATCCCACTCTCTCCGCCAGCTTACTGAAAAAAACAACTTGCTTAGATCCCACCCACTCTCAGGGATTGTTTCCTGCTTGGAGTGAGTGACATGCAGTTTTGCAGGGCCCCGGTGCGATCCGTTAAGGCTAAAACCGACTGATTGGGAATCAGTTTTCAAGTGGCAAAGAGAAAATTTTGCAGATCCCGGTAGATGCGTCCGCTTGTGCATCGCCGAACAAGGGTAGAAAACCAGATTAATTCGCGCAATTCGCGTCGAATCTGAACTGCAGCTTACAGCTCGCGAATCGCGGTCACGGGGTTCCGGAGCATCGCTCGATGGGCCGGAAAGTAGCATGCCAGCAAAGACATTGCTCCCAGAAGCGTGACGACGGAAACGACGGTGACCGGATCGTTGGCGCAGATTCCGTACAACAGCCGGGCGATGACACGTGTCAGTCCCAAGGCGAACGCCAATCCCAGCGCCAGTCCCACGCCTGTGAGCCACACTCCCTGCAACAGCACGAGTCGCAGCACATCGACGCGCGAGGCACCCAGAGCCACGCGTAATCCGATCTCGTGGGTTCGTAATTGGGTTCGATAGGCTACGACTCCGTAGATCCCCGTTACCGCAAGGACCAGTCCAATCAGCGCGAACATTCCCGCCATGGCGCTCTGCATGACAGCGAAACTGCTCGCCAGCTGGGTACTCTCTCGCATGGGACGCACATCGAAAACCGGCAGCCGTGTATCGGTTTCGTGGATGACGTTCTCCACCGCTGGCGCAAGGTCGACCGGATTTCCCTCGGTCTCCACCTGCACGATAGTCTCGTACCCCTCCTGGAAAAAGCTCATATACACCATGGGCTCCGGTGACTCATTTACGAACATATGTGTCGAATTTCTCGCGACGCCGACGACCGTGAAAAGGCGGCCCCATATCCTCAGATTCTTTCCCAGCGGATCCTGTCCCGGCCAGTAGCGCTTCGCCGCAGTCTGATCCACGATGAGTACCCTCGGGGCCTTTTCATCGTCGTCCAGCGTAAACTCGCGTCCCTCCAGAATGGGTATATGAAGGGACTCGAAATACCGCGGGGCCACTTCGGCGTGGTACACCTGCAAAGATTCATGGGGGTGTGGCACATACCCTTCCGGATACGCATCCTCGCCCTTGTGGCCTAGGGTCATCGGAATCCAGTCCGTAAAAGACGCAACCTTCGCACCGGGCAATGCCGACACGCGATCAAGTATCTTGTGACGGATCAGCTGTTCCTCGCTGTGGCTGTAGCCGGCGATATTCAGTCCCACGGTCGCAGTCAGAATGTGGTCCTGCTCAAATCCGGGATTCGCACCGGCGAGATTCCGCAGCGTTCGCAGAAGTAGCCCGGAGCACAACAGCAGAGGAAGTGAAAGCGCGATTTGCGCCACCACCAGCCCGCTGAGCAATTTCCGGTTGCGTGAGCCGCCGGAGATGCTTGCCGACTCTGCCTTGAGTACCTCGACTGCCGGCGCGTGGGACGAACGCCAGGCGGGGAGCGCGCCGCACAGCATGCCGGCCAACAGGGAAAATACCGCAATCCCGATCACCACGTTTTGGTCCATGCTCCCGTTCACGGTGGCAGGATTCGAGCTTGCCCGAAAGAACCATGCGAATGTCTTCGAAGTCCACGATGTCAATACAAGGGCCACGACTCCTGCGACGATGGAAAGCACCATGCCCTCCAGCACCATCTGCCGCACCAGTTGCATGCGATTCGCCCCGAGCGACTGCCGGATCGCAAGCTCGCGCCGTCGGGATACAAACCGCACCAGCGTGAGCGTAGCCACATTCGCGCAGGTCAGCAAGAGCACCACCGCGGCGAAGGCGAGCAGAACGGGCAGCGTCGCCGCCATGTATCCGTTAGCGCCGAATGGCGAGCGCCACATGGGATCGAGCGTGATCTGGTTCGCTCCCAGATGATCGTTCGGATACGCCGCTACAATATTGTGCATCAGGGTGTCGAGATCCTGAGCAGCCTGGCCACGGCTCACTCCGGGCCGCAATCTTCCTATAACGTTCAGCCAAACCGCACCACCACTGCGATGCGTCATCCGCCACGGATCCGTCCCGAGGGGATCAAGCGTTACCCACAGATCATCACGAAGCCCGGGCATTGCTCCGACAAACCCCTCCGGCGCCACGCCGATCACCGTCAAGGGGTGGCGGGCGATCTCGATCGACTTCCCCACAATTGCCCGGTCTTTGGCATAACGCGTCTTCCAAAGCGAATAACTCAGGACCACGTTGGGAACGGCTGGACGCGTCTCTTCTTCAGCCAGAAAGAACCGCCCCAGCATCGGCCTGATGCCGAGCACGTCGAAGTAATTCGCCGACACGTTCGCAATAAAGGCACGCTCCGGCTGTGCGCCGCCCGTCACCGTGATCCAGTCGTGATGATATGCAAGTATTCCGGCGAAGGTGTGGTTCTGCTCGCGCAGATCGCGATAGTCGAGATATGAGAAGGGCGGAGTCGGAGAGAAGTTCCGTTCTCCCCGCTGCAGGCTTACGAGTTCGCCCGTGTCTCTCGCGCCAGGAATCGGACGCAACATTGTGCCGTCGATCCAACTGAATACGGTGCTGTTGGCGCAGATAGCTACTGCCAGCATCGCCGTCGCGGTGATCGTAAAGCCGGGGCTCTTGCGCAGTTGCCGTAACGCATAACGGACATCCCGGCCTAGTTGTTCAAACCAGCCTCCGCCCCACATCTGGCGCGTCACATCCTGCACCAGAGCAATGTTTCCAAACTCCCGGACTGCCGCTCGTCGCGCCGTCTCTTCCGACTCGCCTCGCGCCACTCGATCTGCAATCGCCATCTGCAGGTGAGCATCGATCTCTTCCTGCAATTCGCGATTGCGCCTCTGAAAACCGAAGCTAGGAAGCCACTTCATGACGGACTCTCCTCCGGCTTGACGTACATTACCGACCCAATCGCTTCGACAATCTGCTCCCATCGGTCCAGATCCGAGGCCAACTGCTTCTTCCCCTTGGCGGTGATTCGGTAGTATCGGGCTTTTTGCTTGCTCTCTGACTGCTTCCATTCGGACTGCACCCAGCCCTGACGCTCCAATCGATGGAGAGCCGGATACAGTGATCCGGTCTCCACCTGAAGCACATCTCCGGATTGCAAACGTAAAGCCTGGACAATGCCATATCCATGCTGCGGTCCCCATTGCAGCGTCTGAAGAATGAGCATGTCGAGTGTTCCCTGTAGCAGCTCAATCCGGTTCTTATAGTGACTTTTCTCGTTCATGGAGGTAGACATTCTACTCACAATGGAAGTAGATTGTCTACTCCCGCGTCATGGCGGCGCCTCAATCCAAAGCCGTGCTTATAGCAACTCCTCATATGAGATCGGAATCCGGCCTGACACTCCGGTCCAAGCAGTCCGCTGTGTGGCCTGCTGACCCACGCGGCCGGCGCGGCGGCTGCGAGCCAGCAGGAAACACTTGCTATTTGCCCAGATTCCACATAATGCACCGGCCCGCGGTGCTTCCGCTCGAAGATCGACGGTCATCCTTCCAGTTGCTCGTCGTCCAGAGCGTCTTCGAATCGATCCGCATAAGGCGACTTGAACGAAGCCGCGTTGCGGCGGACGCATTCGCGTGTTGCTGGCCAACGGTGGAGGTGATCTGAGCTAGTTTGTGTCGCAGAGGAGGAACTCTCTGTGACCCATCTACGTCAGCTCATGCTG
>Ga0209166_10000865_pt1 | contig 28332 bp, 19 predicted proteins | sample Coa_R1_3_FD_187151 | JGI IMG/M metagenome (GOLD analysis project Ga0209166, IMG submission 187151) | Surface soil microbial communities from Centralia Pennsylvania, which are recovering from an underground coalmine fire - Coalmine... | ecosystem: Environmental > Terrestrial > Soil >...
GGCGCATTCGAGGGTGACGACACGGGTCTCAGCGGGCATCCGGGACAGGTCGCGGAGGCTGAGCCCGAGTGGGCGTTCGACGAGGCCGGTTACTTTCAGCCGCCAGGCGGAGGCGTCGATCGCCGGGGCGTCAAAGTGGTTGCGGACGTAGAAACGCGCGTTGGGCATGACGACCCCGCCGAGGAGGGCGGGGATGGAGGTTTCGCAGTTGAGCGGGTCAGCCCGGTGCACCACCATACCCTGCGCCAGCGCGTGGCGCACAGCGTCCCCGGGGCCGCCGGCTTCCATGGCCTCGGTGACGACCGGCAACCCGGCCGCGGCCCAGGCGCACATGCCGCCGGCCAGGTTGACGGCGTCGTAGCCGTAGGCGCGAAGCGCGTCGGTGATGGCGGCGGAGCGGCCGCCGGAACGGCACACCACGACCACGCGCCGCGCCTCGGGGAGTTCGTGGCGGCGCGCCTGAACCTCGCCCATGGGGATCAGGAGCGCCTGCGGCGCATGCCCGTGCGACCACTCGTCCGGCTCCCGCACGTCGAGGAGAACGGCCCCGTCCTCGAGCAAGGATGCCGCGGCGCGTGCGCCGACCTGTGGCGTTCTGGCCGCCACGGTACCGCCCGCGCCATGACCGATGGGTAGTCCCGCCGTCTCCCAGGCGTTGTAGCCGCCGAGCAGGTCGGAGACGTCTGTGAAGCCGGCCGCGGCAAGCGTGCTGGCCGCCGCCTGGGAGCGGTACCCGCTGGCGCAGTAGGCGACCACCGGCAAGTTCCAGTCGAGCGCGTCGAGAGAGTCGGCGAGCACGGCCAGGGGGATCTCCACCGCCCCGGGTATCGTCCCGTTCGCCGTCTCGGCGGCGGCGCGCACGTCGACCAGCTGCAGGCCTGGTTGCAGGCCTGCCAGCTCGGCCAGCTGCCCGATGGTGAGCCGGGAGCTGCGCTCGACCAGTTCCGGCCGGGCGGCGAACACCGGCGCGGGATCGGTCAGCTGGCCCACGACCCGGTCCAGGCCGACGCGGGCGAGCCGGACCTTGGCCTCGGCGGCCAGCGCCGGGTCACCGACCAGGACGATGTCCCGGTCTGCGGGAAGGACATTGCCCGCCCACTCGGCGAAGCGGCCCTGCAGGCCGACGTTCACCGCGCTGGCCAGGTGGGCGACCGCGAAGTCGGCCGGCTCCCTAGCGTCCAGGAGAACGGCCCCAGCCGCCCGCCGGGCCAGGACGTCGTCGAGGTCCAGCAGGGCAGGCGCGTGCTCGTCGAGCAGCGCGTGCGGCTCCCGGTTGGCGCGGGCGTCGAAGTCGAAGTAGCGGGGCCGGGCGGGCTGGCCCTCGGTCACCGCGGCGACGAAAGCGTCCTCGGTCAGATCCTGGAGCGCGTAGTTGGTCCGCCGCTGCTCCCCGATCGTCGAGATCGTTTCCGACGACAGCGCCTTGCCGCACGCCGAGCCCGCGCCGTGGGCCGGGTAAACCCGGGTGGCATCGGGCAGGACCAGGAGCTTGTCGTGTAGCGACCGGTACAGGCGCCGGGCCAGCGCATCGGCGGACAGGCCCGCGCCAGCCGAGGCCAGCAGGTCGGGACGCCCCACGTCGCCCACGAACAGCGTGTCCCCGGTCAGCACGCCGTGCGGCGCCGGGTCGCCGGGGTGCTCCCAGACGACCACGCAGATGGACTCGGGGGTGTGGCCCGGCGTGGCCAGGATCTCCAGGGTCACTTCGCCGAGCGACACGCGCTGCCCATCGTGCAGCGGCTCGACGGGGAAGCCCAGGTCGGCGCCTGCCCCGTAAGAGATGACAGCGCCGGTTCGGTCGGCCAGCTCCAAGTGCCCGCTGAGGAAGTCGGCGTGCACATGGGTCTCGATCACTCGCTCGATCCGCAGGGCGCGCTCTCCGGCTTCCTCCAGGTAGATGCCGACATCGCGGCGGGGATCGACAACGACCGCCCGCCCGGTGGTCTCATCGCCGATTAGGTAGGAGGCATGGGACAGGCAGGCCAGGTAATGCTGGGTCAAGATCACCTCAGTCGCCCTCCTTTCCGCACAGGTCGGGCAGCAAGCCCGGCAGGCCGTCGGCACCATAGATCACGCATCAACCGGTCGGTGCCGCCAGCTCCACGTGGCCGGAGATGAACCCGGCGGCAATGGATTCGAGCGCATACTTGACCCGTAGCCCACCGGTGACAGAGTCGACGTGCTCTCCCGTCTCGGTGGACCACCACCGCCCGCCCTATGGTCTCGTCCCCGATCAGGTAAGAGGCCTGCGACAGGCGACCGAGGTAGTGCCGCGTGAGCCGCATTGGCCGACACCCCCTCTCACTCGATAAGGGTCGGCTCTGGCACTGCGGCTATGTCAAGGTTTACCACCACCGGTTGCTGGTCGCTGCGCACGACGACACAGCGGAGCGGCTCGTCCTCGCTGGCATTGATCTCCTGGTGCGGCACGTGCGGGGGGACATAGATGAAATCACCCGGGCCGGCCTCGGAGGCGAACTCGAGCCGGTCACCCCAGCGCATCCGCGCGCGGCCGTTAAGGACGTAGATCACGCTCTCCAGCTCGCCATGGTGATGCGGGCCAGTCTGGGCACCAGGCTGGATCGTCACCGTCCCCGCCCAGATCTGCTCGGCCCCCACCGATGCGCGGCTGACCGCGGCCTGGCGGTGCATGCCAGAGGTCTGCGGAGTATTGGCATCTAGCTGGTTGTGGCGGGCGGTCCGCACGCCGAACTCACGCCAGTCGGGAAAGTAGCTGGTCATGGACTGCTCCGATCTGTTCCGCGGTCAGCGCGGCTGGGGGACGATGCGGATGTAGGGCTTGGGCTCCTTCCAGGTGCCGAAAAGCTCCTTGGCCTGCTCGTTGTTCACCGAGCCGGCGATGATGACGTCCTCGCCGGGCTGCCAGTTCACCGGCGTGGACACCTTGTGCTTGGCGGTGAGCTGCAGCGAGTCGATCACCCGGAGCACCTCGTCGAAGTTGCGCCCGGTGGTCATCGGGTAGACCAGGATCAGCTTGATCTTCTTGTCCGGGCCGATCACGAACACGTTCCGCACCGTCTGGTTGTCCGCGGGCGTGCGCGCCTTCGCGTCGCCGGACGTACTGGCCGGCAGCATCTCATACAGCTTCGCCACGTGGTAGTCGGCGTCGCCGATGATCGGGTAGTTGGGCGCGGTCCCCTGGGTCTCCTCGATGTCGGCCGCCCACCGCTCATGGTCGCTGGTGGCGTCGACGGACAGGCCGATGATCTTCACGTTCCGGCGATCGAACTCCGGCTTGATCTTGGCCATATAACCAAGCTCGGTGGTGCACACCGGCGTGAAGTCCTTGGGGTGGGAGAACAGCACCGCCCAGGAGTCCCCGATCCACTCGTGGAACGAAATCGGCCCCTCTGTCGTCTGTGCCTGGAAGTCGGGTGCGATGTCCCCGAGTTGCAGTGTCATCATGTCTCCTTTGGAACTGCGGGTTTGTAATGCGGGCAGAGCCGGGCAGTTTCGGTATGGACGGGTGCCTGCGGGTTTTGGGTATCGGCCGAAGGCTGCGGGCATGTGCCGGGACGACGCTAGAAGGCTGGCGTTCCCCGGCCGTTCCCCGGGCTGGGCCGGGGTGGCTGTGTCCGTAAGCAGCGGGCGTGATGCGGTTAGTAGCTGAAGGTTGCTGCCGCGTCCTCGCCGATCCACCTCCACATGACGATAGTTCCGCCGATCTCGGCGTTGGGCAGCAGGTCACCCTTGTCAATCTGTTTCGCGTCGACGCAGATCGGGCAGACCAGGTATTTTCCCCCGGCACGCTCGAAAAGCTCAGGGATGGGCGGGCAGCCCGCGCAGGCGACGCCCCTGGCAACGCCGTTGACGGCGAGGCGCACCGCATCCTTGGCGAGGAACATCAGCGTCGGGCGGTCGCCTTCGGCACCGCCGACCGCGACCAGGAACGCGACGTGACCTTCTCCGGATCCTCGAGCCCGGTCGTGAGGCTGATCACTGCCTTTCCTGGCATTGCGTCCTCCCTTGCTTGCCGATGGCGGTGCCAGGCTGTGTGACGAAGCCGGAGCACAGCAGGTCCACAGCGCCGATGCGCTTCCCGCCATCGGCGAAGACGTGCTGTTCCACAAGGCGGAGAGAGCCGGATGACCCAGGCGCCCGGAAGCTGACCCGCCAGCGCAGCTTGGGTTCTACTGCTTCTCGCAACACGCACGTGATAGATGAGGGGCGTGTTGATGGCGAGGAGAGGGCGTAAGCGGCAGCTGGAGGCGGAGTCGCTGTACTGGCAGCTGATCTTGTCCGGGATCGGGACGGTGGAGGCGTGCCGGGAGGTCGGGATCGGCCGGAAGACCGGGTACCGGTGGCGGGTTGGCCCGAAGCCGTGCCCGCGGGCTGGGAAGATCGACCACGGTTGCGGCGTGGTAAGAGGTTTCGACGAGCCACGCGATGGTATCGCGGCCTCGATCCTCCTGAGGATCCACGGGCGCGGCCGCACGCCAGATAAACATGCCGGCCCGACTTAGCGAGTTCCTCGGCCAGCTAGCAGCCGGTCTGTCCGATCCCCACCACCAGGACCTTCCCCGGCGGGAGCGCAGCGGGCTTGGTGTGGTCGTCAGCGTCTATGACTGGGACGGATTCCGTCGGGGCGCGTCGCAGGCGGCGCCCGTTGTGGCGCTCCTTCGGCCCAGCCCCGAAACCGGCCGCCCTGCTGCCGATGTCGCGAATCCTCGATTTCTCCGGCGCGCTAAGGAATGTGCCGAAGGGACGCTAAGAGGCTTGCGTTCCCGGGTCGTTCCCCGGTTACGTTTGGGGGGTGCCGACCTATGAGTTCGCACTGCTGGGCCGGTTTGCCGTTCGTGTTGACGGCCAGCCGGTGCCGGATGGCGCGTGGCGGCACAGGCGAGCAGCCGAACTGGTGAAGATCCTCGCCCTGGCGGACCCGCACCGCCTGCACTGCGAACGTGTCATGGATCTGTTGTGGCCCGACTTGCCGCCCGGCGCGGCCGCGGGCAACCTGCGCAAGGCGGTTCACTTCGCCCGTGCCGCCCTTGGCGCCGGGAACGCCATCGGCCGCGACGGCGTGATGCTGGAACTATGCCCTGGCGAACCGGTTGTCGTGGACGCGCTGGCCTTCGAAGCGGCTGCTCGTGTCGGCCAGGCCAGGGCGCTGGATGCCTACCAGGGAGAACTGCTCCCCGAGGATCGTTATGCATTGTGGGCGGATCAGCCGCGAGAACGGTTGCGCGTGCTGCACCTGCAGCTTCTGAAGGCGGCAGGGCTGTGGGAGCGGGTGCTCGACGCGGACGCCACCGACGAGGAGGCGCATCGGGCGCTGATGCGGTGCGCGATCGATGCCGGAGACCGGCGCGCCGCGGTGCGACAGTTCGAACTGCTGCGCGGGCACCTCCGGGCCGACCTGGGCGTCGCCCCAGACCCGGAGTCCGTGGCCCTGTACGAGCGGGCGATCGCGATGGAGGGGTCCGTCCCGGGCCTGCCCACGGCGGCCGAGCGCGCCCGCGCCCTGATCGCCCGGGGGCTGGTCCAGCTCAACACGGGCGAACTCGGCGAGGCCGAACGGACGGCGCAAAAGGCACGTGCGCTCGCGATGGAAAACAAGCTCGGCCGCGAGACCGGCGAGGCGTGTTCGCTGCTTGGGATCCTGGCTAACCAGTGCGGCGAGTGGAAGGAGCGATTCCGCACCGAGTTCATCGTCGCGGTGCGGGCGGACCCGCAAGCCTCGGCGCATGTCTTCGATGCCCACCTGTGCCTGGCCGAGTCCTGCCTCTACGGCCCGACAGGCCACGCAGGCATGACGGAGTACGCTCGCGAGCTGCTGGCAATCGCCGAGCGAGCAGGCTGCGTCCAAGGGCGGGCGCTGGCGCAATTCTTGCTCGGAGAAGTCGAGCTACTCTCGGGTCGGCTCGGCGCGGCGCACGACCTGCTTACCTCGGCGGCTGGGCTCTACGGGCAAGCGGGCGCCGCATCAGGGCAGGTGCTGGCCATGCACCGGCTCGCGGAGGCGGCGGTGGCCGACGCCCGGTGGCAGCAGGCTGCCTGGCTGCTCCGGCGCGGCCTCGACCTGGCCGGTCGGTGCTGGCTGGCGCCCCATGCGGTCGTGCGGATCCACGGGACGATCGTCGCCGCCACCGCGAACCCGCACGCGGCGACCCGGCGCGTCGAGCACGCCGACCGCCTGCTCGAGCGGCGCAACGTGTGCCCGCCCTGCTCGATGGGGTTCCGCGTGGCCAGCGCGATCGCGTACGCGCGCGCCGGCCACCTGGGCCAGGCCCGCCGCAGGCTTCAGGGCGCCGAGCGGATTGCCGGGATGTGGCCGGGTGGGGCGTGGCATGCCGCCTTGTGGGAGGCACGCGGCGTGCTGCGGCACGCCGAAGGCGACACCGGAAGGGCGGCCGCGCTGTTCGACGAGGCCGCCGACCAGTTCGCGGAACTTGACCGCCCGCTCGACCGCGACAGATGCCGTGCCGCGGCGCAGCGATCCGCGGGCACCACGGTGATGGTGGCCCGGCCCCACGCCTTAACCACAACCTGATCACGGCTCGCCAATTCGCCGGGCGGCCCGGCCTGACGCAGGTGGGCATCGTCGTCAGCGGGCATCGCCAAGCTCGCGGGCATCTCGGAACCGTAGGTACCGCGAGGGGATTCGGCCGCCCTGCAAGCGCCACGTGTTACAGAGCGTTCCTTCGGACGGCGCCGACTGCTGCGGCGACCGAATGGGCAGGCGGCCAGATCGGCGGGTGTTCGCGCGGCCGACGTCGGCGTCACTGCCGGTGCTAGCTACGTTTCGCAGACTAAGCCGAAGTTACGGGGAGCCCGAGCCCGAATCCCGTGCCTGACCTGGCACGCGAGCCTCCCGGCGGTCTGATCTTGTAGCCAGGAAAATCTTGGAATTCTGATGCGGCCAGTGGCGTATGCCGATATGATATGGGTATGGCAGGGCAGGCAACGGCGATGCACGTGGCCAGGATCCGCAGCGGCCACACGGACAAGCAGGGCCGCCGCCGCGAGTACGAGTCGGTCTACCTGCGCCGCACCTACCGCGACGGCGCCCGGGTCCGGCACGAGACGCTGGCGAACCTGTCCGGCCTGCCCGGGCAGGCCGTCGACTCCATCGAGGCGGCGCTGGCCGGCACCGCGCTGGTCCCGGCCGCCCAGGCGATGACGATCACCCGGTCGCTGCCGCACGGCCACGTCGCCGCCGTGCACGCCATGGCGGTGAAACTGGGCCTGCCCCGGCTGCTCGGCCCGGCCTGCGGCCAGCGGGACCTGGCGCTGGCGCTGGTCATCTCCCGGGTGGTGGCCCCGGCGTCCAAGCTGTCCACCCTGACCTGGTGGGACGACACCACGCTCGGCGCCGACCTCGGCGTGGACGGCGCGTCCACCGACGATGTGTACGCGGCGATGGACTGGCTGGGAGCCCGGCAGGACGCGATCGAGGCCCGGCTCGCGCGCCGGCACCTGGCCCCGGCGGCGAACCCGCAGCGGATGGCGCTGTTCGACCTGTCCAGCTCGTGGCTGGAGGGCCGGTGCTGCCCGCTGGGCGAGCGCGGCTACTCCCGCGACGGCAAGAAAGGCAGGCTGCAGATCGAGTACGGGCTGCTCACCGACCCCCAGGGCCGCCCGGTCGCAGTCCGGGTGTTTCCCGGCAGCACCGGTGACCCGGCCGCGTTCACCCAGATCGTCCAGGTGGCCCGCGGCAAGTTCGGGCTCGCCAGGATGGTCATGGTCGGCGACCGGGGCATGATCACCACCGCCCGCGTCGAGGCGCTGCACGAACTCGACGAGCACTACGGGTGGATCACCGCGCTGCGGGCCCCGGCGATCAGAAAGCTCATGGCCGACGACGGCCCGCTGCAGATGTCCCTGTTCGATGACCAGGACCTGGCCGAGATCACCTCCGGCGACTTCCCCGGCGAGCGGCTGATCGCCTGCCGCAACCCCGTCCTGGCCGCCGAGCGCGCCCGCAAGCGCGAAGACCTGCTCGCCGCCACCGAGAACCTGCTGGCCCCCATCATCGCCCGCGTCCAGGCGGGCAGGCTCGCCGGCGCCGCCGAGATCGGCCTCGCGGTCGGCAAGGTGATCACCAAGTACAAGACCGGCAAGCACTTCGAGATCACCATCACCGGCACCGGCCTCACGGTCACCCGCCGCCAGGACCAGATCGACGCCGAGGCCGCGCTCGACGGGTTCTACGTGCTGCGCACCCCCGTCCCCGCCGCCCAGCTCGACGCCCCCGCCGTGGTCACCGCCTACAAGAACCTCAAACACGTCGAACGCGACTTCCGCCACATCAAGGCCGACGACCTGGACCTGCGCCCGGTCTTCCACCACCTGGAAAAACGCGTCAAAGCGCACGTGCTGATCTGCATGCTCGCCTGCTACCTGACCTGGCACCTGCGCCGCGCCTGGGCGCCGCTGACCTACACCGACGAGAACCCGCCCGCACCGGCGAACCCGGTCGCGCCCGCCCGCCGTTCGGCCGCCGCCCAGGCCAAGGCCTCCCTCCAGCACGACCAGGACGGCCGCCCCTACCGCAGCTTCCGCGGCCTGCTCGGCCACCTGGCCACCCTCACCCGCAACCAGGTCCGCTTCGCCGGCACCCGCGCCGCCATCCCCGTGCTCACCGAGCCCACCAGTGAACAGCGCCAGGCCTTCGATCTCATCGGCGCCCCAATCCCGCTCACCTTGAAGTAGCCAGGACAACCAGTCTCGCCGACGGCAAAACCGCCGGTCAGCGCCGCACTCGGCTACCAAACCACCCGTAACTTCGGACTAAGTCGCTGAGAGGCGGGCGACGGTAGGCGGTCAGCACTCGTCGCTTGTCCCGCTGGGCCAGGTGGGAACGATCATGGCTGATTTCGTTCCCAATTTGGGGTATAAGCGTTCGAAAAACCGTCGGGACGGCCGGATTTGAACCGGCGACCCCTTGACCCCCAGGCACGAATCCGGCGTCTGGCTTGGTCTGAGGGAGTCGAACGGGGAGCCTTTCACCTGCAGAGACGGTCCGGCTGGGTCGGGGTCGGTGGGGGTGAATCTGAGGGTGTTGGCTCCCGTGTTGGCTCCCAGGGAACTCTGACAGTACGTGACTCTGAACGCTGACTCATCCGAGCAGGCTGTTCGCTCCGTGTAGCCTGGTTCGTGGGAGGAGGTGCCGCAGTGTCGGAAGCTGACGCGCATGGGACGGGTTCCGGTGGGACGACCCTGGAGCGTGACAGGGAGGAAGTCCTAAAAGCGGCGCGGCCCCTGCCCCCCGATGAGGAAGTGCTTATCGGTGACCTCACTGAGGAGGAGGATCGCCTCTTCCTTGAGGCCATCATGAGCGCATGAATCTGGGTTCGCGCGGGCCCGTCGTCATTGACACCGGGGTGTTCGGCGCCCGGCTGACACCGAGCGGCCGGTTACTCGCCGCGCTGTATCGGCCGATCCTTGAGGGTCGGCCGGCAGTTATCTCTTTTGTCACCGTTGCCGAGCTTGAATACGGAGCCAGGTTGGCCGACTGGGGGCCCGACCGGGTCAGGCGGCTGGAGTACGAGGTTGGCCGGGCCGAGATCGTCTGGCCTGGGCCCCATCTCACCGACGCATATGCCACGTTGCGTGCCTGGTGCGTCAGGACGGGACATGGCTTGGGCCAGAAGGAACATGAGGCGGATCGCTGGGTGGCGGCGACAGCACTGTGGCTTCAGGTCCCGCTTGCCGCCCACGATCGGATCTTCGCCGACGTCAACAATCTTGAGCTTCTGACCAAGCTCGGCGAGTAGGCGATAACGCGGTGGCCACCAAGGGCCTGTGTCCAGATGATCACGTTGGGCGGCCGAACCCGTTGTCCAGCAGTTCCTCGGACCGCCCGCCACATCGGGGGTATTGCTCTGACCGGCGCCGAACCCTGCCGGCGGCCAAGGCTTGCCCTGGACCGCGCGAAGGCGGCGGCGCACGTCATAGAGCACCGGAGGCACCTCGGTCTCGGGCAGATCCCCAACCAGCCGGAGCAACTCCTCCCGCTGCACGCTCTAAGAAACAGGGAGCGACCGCAAGGAGGCTCGGGTCACCTAACCCTGACAAGGGCCAACTAATACTGAAAGTCACACGGCCCCTTCTGCTTGTGCTTATGCTCCCGGAGATTGTCGGTGGGCTCGTTTACGGTTGCCTTGACCGACGACACGAGCGGAGATGGCTGTGCCTCGCTGGCGATTCGACGGGCAGCCGTTGCTGCGGTACGCCACCGTGCCCGACGCGCCGATGTACCGCGAGATCATGCAGGTCTTTGCTGACGCTGCGGCCGGTTACGGCAGTCGACTGTCCCCGGAGGACGTCTATGCCGCACTCCTGGCACGCCTCGGTCCGGATACCGGCGAGCCGGGGGAGGGCCTCCCCAGCCTCGCCGAAGTCAAGGATCGGCTGGAGCGACTCTGGCGCTGGGGAAACCTGTCGCAGGATTTCGACACAGCCAGGGCGACGAGCCTGGAGAGCTACGAGAGAACGGCCTATGTCTACGACCTCACAGCTGGTGGCGAAGCTGCCGCTGAGGCCATCACAGCCCTTGATGAGGCACTGCGGCGGGTAGGAGGCCTGCAGGCAGTGGCGCTCCGGCAGATCGAGGAGATGCTGGGGCTGCTCCTGAGCGAGCTGCGCTCGCCGACGCCTGACGGCGCGCGAATCTATGCGCTCTGCGAGGATCTGCACACCCGGTTCAGGAGCCTCACCGCCAACGCCGCGCTCTTCATGCAGAAGGTGAACCGGCTGCTGGCAGCCCCGGTGCTCAACCCCGAGGACTTCGCCTTGTTCAAGGCCGACACGATCACCTACCTCAACGACTTCATCGGCGACCTGGACACACTGGCGGGCCAGATCCGGGCGCGGCTTGACGCACTCGACCAGATCGAGGCTGCGCAGCTGAGGACCGCTTTGATGGCAGGCGAGGCAGCATCCGGGCAGATCCTGCTGGATGCGGGAGCGGATGCGGTCACGTGGGCGCACCTCGCGGAGAGGCACCTGACGGGGCTCGCCGACTGGTTCCGTGGTGAGCCCGGTGCGCGCTCGGGCGCGGGAGCGCTGTATGAGAAGGCGCGCGCCGCCGTCCTTGGCATCACGCGCGCCGCTGAGCGCATCCGTGAATCAACCTCCAGCCCGTCAAGCCGCTCCGCCGATCTGCTGAATCTTGCGGCGCGTTTCGAGGCGGGCAGCGATGATGACGCTCACCAGCTCTGGCACGCCGCCTTCGGCCTGTCGTCCTCCCGTCACCTGGGAATCGTCCTGGACGATGACGCCGTGCCCGCCACGGCCAGCTGGTGGGAAAGCAGGTCGGCGGTAGCGGTGTCACGCCAGCTGCGGGCTGGAGGCCGCACCGACTACGTCCGCAACGCCAGGCGGGTCACCGACCGGTCCGCCGCCAAGCAGGCCCTGGCAGCCTCAGCCCACGCCGCCCAGCAGCGCGCAGCCGACGCCGCTCACGCGCTCACTCGGCTTGGCGTGTTCAGCATCAGCGAGATCAACACCCGGATGGGCGGCCCCGTCTATCCGGTCATGCTGCGGCTGCTTGCCTCGCTCGTCTACCGGGCGCTGCAAGGACGTCGGCGTCGCGACGGCACCTGGCATGCCGCCAGTGTCGACGGCGCGATGCAGATCGACGTTGCCGAGCCACTGCCGCCGCGCGCAGCACGGCTTGAGGCGGCGACCGGAATCTGGACACTCCCTGACTTCAGCATCTGCGTGGAATGGCGTCAGAACGTGATCGCCGCTCAGCGGGCAGCCGCGGATATAACCCCGCCTGAGGCCGAGAGCCAGCTGCTCCGCACCCGGGACGCATCATGACGAGCGCCGCCGCGCAGGAGACCGCGGCCGTTCGAGCCAGGACGATACGAACGCTGGTCGCCCGTCCCCTGCTCGACCGGCGAGCCGGGGCCGACTTCACTGACGTCATCGCGCACGCCCAGTGGCTCCAGCGATGGTTCGACGAGAAGTGCGGCTGGCCCCTGGTGGTCGACGCCCGTCACGGCTTCGCCCGGCTACGCAAGATCCCGGCACGCCCAAGCCCGCGGCGGGGGGCGCTTACCAGGCGCTCTGTGCCCCGCCCGTTCACGCGGCGGCGGTACAGCCTTCTCGCGGTCGCGGCGGCCGTTCTGTCCGACACCGCAAGGCCGCAGATCAGCCTGCGGGATCTGGCGAGGAGAATCCAGGCCATCACCGCGAGCACCCAGACCATCACCGAGTTCACCGCCCGCAGGGACGACCGGATCGCGCTGGTCGACGCAGTAAGCCTCCTGGGCGACCTAGGCGTGCTTACCGTCGTCGAAACGCGCGGCGATTACGCCAATGACCAGGAAGCGAACGTCCTTTATGACATCGATGACCGTCGGCTCGGTCACCTGATCTCAGCGCCGTTCCCGCCCAGCCTGGCCACCTCATTCGAGCAGCTCATGCATGAGAGCCGTTATGGGCCGTGGCTGACACCCGGCGGCACCGGCGGAGCGCCCGGCGGCCTCGCCGAAGCCGGAACCAGCCTCGGCCCGGACGGCCACCACGGTGCCCAGGAAGACGCGCATCCGTCCGCAGCCGCAGGCCGCGCGGCCCCCAGCGATGACCAGCTCCGCCGCCGGGCCCGGCACCGGATCATGCGGATACTGCTCGACGACCCGGTGCTCTACCTGGATCGCCTCGACGCCACCGAGCGCGCTTACCTGCACCAGACGATCGGGGGAATCGCGAACTGGGCAGCCGAGGCCGGGATGGCACTAGAGCGCAGATCCGAAGGCTGGGCGCTCATAGACCCAGACAACATCGCGACGGACGTGCGGTTCCCCGAGGGCAACGATCTGGTGAAGTTCGCGGCGCTGCTGCTGCTCAGCTCCCTGCAGCCAGAGGCCGTCCCGGTGGGCAGCGCCCGCTACCCGCGGCACAGCGCCGAACGGGTGATCGCGGCACGGCTGCGCGCCAACCCGACTTGGGCGCGCGCGTACCAGACTGCCACCGACGGCGCGGCACAGCTGGCCTCTGCCGCGCTCAATCTCCTCGCTGACTTCGACCTCGCATCGGTCGATCTGGCCGGGTTCACCCTGCTTCCCGCATCCGGCCGTTACCGGCCCCAGGTCGCCGACATCGCACCGCCCGGCATCCCCGATGCGGGACCAGTCCCTGGCGGGCACCCGGGCGACAACGACCCCGCGCAGGTCCCCGGCACCCCGGCCGCCTACCCGGAGCACACCCAGTGAACACGATTACCACTTTGTCGATGGACATCCTGCTCGGGGTCCCCGAACCGGTCCGAGGCCGGTGGCAGCCACTACGGGCGGGAATCCTTAACCTCTTCCTCTACGACGAGCAGGTCTTCGCCTTCCATAACGGCCGACTGCTGCTGCGCGGCAACAACGGCACAGGCAAGTCCATGGCCCTGGAGGTACTCCTGCCGTACCTGCTAGATGCCGAGCTCACGCCATCGCGCCTATCCACCTTCGGCGGGCGCGAGCGCAGCATGCACCTGTGGCTGATCGGATTCGACAAGACAGGCGCCCGCACCAGCGAACGCGGCTACACCTGGATCGAATTCGGCAGGCGCTTCCCCGACGGCCAGTGTGAGTACTTCACCGCGGGTGCCATGCTCGAAGGCACCCGTGATAGCTCCGTCAAAGCGCACTACTTCACCACAGCCGCGCGCATCGGCGTCCACCTGTCGGTGGGCCGGCCCGGCGCCGAACCGCTGAACGCCAAGCAGCTGGGCGCCGCTCTCGCCGAGCAGGCGGCTCTTGGCCGGCCCGGTATGCTCCACGCCGATTCCGCAGGGCACCGCTCGGCGGTGAACGAGACACTGTACGGCCTGAGCGAACCGCGGTATGCCGCGCTGCGCCGGACGCTGCTGCAGCTGCGGCGACCCAAGCTGTCAGACAAGCTCGACGAGAAAGGGCTCAACGACATCCTGCGTGACAGCCTCCCGCCAGTCTCCGACGCGATCGTCGAGGACCTCGCCGAAGGCTTCGAGCGGCTTGACCGTCACGCCGCAGCCGTAACCGAGCTAGAAGACACGATCCGGGACCTCCGCAAGATCCGCGACTCCTACCGCGGCTACGCCCGGATCGCCAGCGCGGCGCGAGCCGATGCCGTCGCGGCTGCCGAATCCGCCATCACGGCCGTCGGCGAGAAGTCCACCTCGGCACTATCCGCCCTCGAATCGGCGAAGTCGGCGCTGGACGCCATCACCACCCGCCATGGCCAGATCGACGGCGAGCTCGCCCAGATCCGCGGCCGGGCCAGCACGCTGAGACGGCTCGACGCCTACCAGAAGGGGCAGGATGTCGAACCCCTGCGCGACCTGGTGGCCTCACTGCGCGCCAGCGCAGGACATGCCGCCCAGGCAGCGGGCCGAGCTGAACGCACCAGCACCTCGGACGTGGCCTCAGCCGAGCGGGCCATCGAGGCCGCGATCGCCGCTCGCGACCACACCAGATCCGAGCGCGACGAGGCATCGGCGTGTGCCGGCCAGGCCCGTGCCCAGGCACTGGACGCGGAGCTCGCCACCGCACTAGACGCCCTGACAGGTACTGACGCACGTGACGAGGACGCAGCCGAGCGGCTGATCGCCGCTGCGCGGGAACTCCTCAGCCGCCTCGACGACGAAGCCGGAGCGTGGGCTGCTGAGGTGCAGTCTCTCGCCAGGCTTAGCGGCGACGCCCGGAAGGACGCCGCCGCGCTGGCCACCGCCTGGGCAGAGGCGAACCGCACCCGCTCCGAGGTCGACAATGCCGAGGAAGCCCTGAACGCGCGACTCGAAGAAGACAGGGACGTCACGCTCACCTGGATCGCCGAACTGGACCGGTGGGCAGGATGCAGTGAGCAGCTGAGCGCTGGCCAGGCGCCCCCGCTGCCGTGGGATCCAGAAACCGCGCTCGACCGCGCGCCCCGATGGGCCGCCGAGGCGGCCGCGGCGCGGACCACGGCACTTCTCGGCGAGCAGGACCGTCACCTCCTCGCAGCGGGCGAGCGTGACACGGCCGCCGCCGCTGCCGCTGACACCGCTCACAAGGCTGAAGAGGTCGTCAGGCTGCTCGTAGCGACCGGACACGCCGCGGAGGCACACGCCAGGGCCAGAGCCGCCTACCGCGACGCGGTAGCGGTGTGGGCAGCCACGACCGTGGAACTGAGCCTGGGAGAGCCCCCGCCGCACGATCACTCGGCATGGCTACTGGACGGTACCCGTGAGGCCGCCAGCGCCTGGGCGAGCCGGGCCAGCGCCATCCGCACCCGCGCTCTGCTCGCCGAGCAGAGCGCCACTGACGCCGAAGCCGCCCGCCTCTCAGGAATCATTGAGCAACTGCAGGCGAGGGAGCGCCACCTCACCGAAGGCGGCTTGCCAGAGCCGCCGGCCCCGCCGACCCGGCAAGCCAGCCGGGATGGCCGCATCGGTGCCCCCCTATACATGCTCGTCGACTTCGCGCCATCGGCCGACGAGGCTGACCGGCTCGGGATCGAGGCCGCAGCCATCGGCAGCGGGATCGCCGACGCCTGGCTCAGCCCAGACGGGCGGCTGCAGTCAAGCGACGGCACGCTGCTGCTCGACACCCAGCTCGATGCCTCGACGCCTGCGCCCGGGGGAGCGACCCTCACCGACGTCCTGATGGCCGACGACGGATGCCAAGCCGCAGGCATCCCGGCATGGCTGGTCACCTCGGTACTCAGCCTGGTTGGCTGCGCCCGGTCAGCTCAGGACACTCAGCATGAAGCACACCTGGTACTTGGCAGGGACGGCTCCTGGCGCGCTGGCCCCCTGACCGGTGCATGCCAGGCCGACACCGTCACGCTTATCGGAGCCCGTAACCGGGAGGCCGCCCGGCTGTCTGCGCTCGCCGACATCCGCCGCCAGCTAGACGAACTGCGCCAGCAGCTACGCCGGTCCGAAAGCCGAAGCGCCGAGATCACCGCCTCTCTGGCCCTCCTTGACGCAGAGCTATCCAGCCTCCCCCCAGACGACGAAGCCCTCCACCGCCGCGACGCCGCACACCGGGCCGCCGCCGACGCCTCCCGGTCCGCCTCCGACCTGCAGGCCCACATCGCCGGATCAGCGCTCGGCACGCCCCCGGCCACCGAGCCAGATGAGGCGCCGACGGCTGCACAGACGTCAGATCTCGCAAGGTCCCTCGGGCAGCTGGCGGCAGACATGCGCACCTCGCCGGAACCCGCATCGGCCGTGCCGATGCGCGCACTCGCCGAACAAGCCGGGGCACTCGCGGCCGCATGGGCCATGGCAGCAGCGACACGGCGCGGCAGAGCAGAGAAATGTCGCGAACTTCGAGGCGCAGTCGAACGCGAACGTACGGCGATCCCGGATGCGGCACCCGTCCACCAGGCCCGCACGAACGTCGCCGCAGCGACGGCAGAACTGTCCGGAGCCCGCAGCAGGCTGGCGACCCGCGAAGAGGAAGAACAGTCTGCCCGGGAGCGGTCCGCCACCAGCGGTGCCGCGCTGCGGACCGCGCTGCTGGCGAACTCACTGCCAGAGAACTGCGACACCACCGCCCTGGCGAGCGCGGTGGCGCGCTACCGTTCAACCGCCGCCGGATGGCTGCGTGCGGGAATCGACGAACTGCGAGCAGGTAGCACAGCCCAACTTACCCACACCCGCTCCTTCGACAGCGCCGAGACCGCCGCCCGCGAGCGCGCCGAGGCTGACCGCCAGGCTCAGCAGCTAATGGAGAAGGAAGCCGAGCTGTCCGCGCTCACCAGCCAGTACGGCAGCAGCTACCAGCAGATCGTCGCCGAGCTCGGGCAGATGAGCGAGCGGCAGCAGCGGCTCGCACAGGAGAATGCCGACCTCAGCGGCGAGGAGAAGACCCAGCTCCAAGCTCACGCGGCCGCAAAGGCCATCCTCAGCACTCTTGACCAGCAACGCGCGGAAGCCGAAAGGGCGCGCGCCGAAGCCACCGCGGCACTCCTGGCCGCGCACCGGCTGTGCCTGCTCACGATGGCCGGGCTGCCTGACACGCCACCCGGCCGGGACACCACCCAGTCAGGGGAAGTCCAGCCGACAGCGGTCACCGCCATCGGCCCGCGGGCCGCGCGCGACTGGGCCCGCTCGGTCCGTGAAGCCGTCGGCGACCGGATGTCACGAGATCCGGGCACGGTCGAGGCCGCTGCGAACCGCGTCAGCGAGACCCGCTACCACCTTGAGGCGAGCCTCGCGGGCAAGGTCAGCGTCCGGGACGAGCGCCGCGACGGCCTGCTGGTCCTGCACGCCACCCGCGGTACGCGCACCCTCCCAGTCACGGACATGATCGCGGTGCTGGCCGAGGAGCTTGTCCGGGATCAGCAGCTGCTGGCCCAGCATGAGGCCGAGCTGTTTCGCATGTTCCTCGCCGATACCACGCGCCGGGAGGTCACCACCAAGGTCCGCGACGCCCGCACCGCGATCAAGGCCATGTCCGCCGTCATCTCCGGCCACCCGACTGGCAGCGGCATCCAGGTGCGCCTGAACTGGGCACCCGACGAGAAGAACGCCCCCGGCATGCAGGACATCGTTGCCCTAATGGCCAAGGACGCGCCGCTGGAGTCCGAGCGCGAAAGACTGCAGGACTTCTTCCGGTCCCATCTGGCCGCCGTGCGCGCGGCCGCAGACGCCGACTACAAAGCCCAAATGGAGCGCTTGCTCGATTACCGGCAGTGGTGGCGGTTCACGATCAGCTTCAGGCGCGGACCAGAGCGGCCCTACGAGCCGCTGACAAGCAAGGCACACGGATCCCTGTCCGGCGGGGAGAAGGCCGTCTGCCTTCACCTGCCGCTCTTCGCTGCCGCCGCCTCTTATTGTGACTCGGCCGGAGTGCGCGCAGCCGGTGTCAACGGCGGCCAAGGGCCAGGCTCGCCCCGGCTCATCCTGCTCGATGAAGTATTCGCCGGTGTGGATGAGGACAACCGCGGTGACCTTTTCGAACTCGTCCGCACCCTGGACCTGGACATGGTCGCGACCAGCGAAAGCGAGCAGGGCTTCTACCGTCAGCTCGACGGCCTGGCGGTCTACCACCTCGTTGCCGCCTCCGACGCGGTCGTCGGCACCCGCACCCTGTGGGATGGCACCACCGCGCACAGGATGCTCGACCTCGACTGCGCCATCAGCACCGACGGCGAGCCTAATAACGGTCACGGGAGATGAGCACGCACCGCATCCCGCCCGCGGGGCATGCCGACGCCGACCACCTCGCCACGCCCGACGGGCTCGATGACGCCGCAGTCGCCCGCATCAGGACAGTGCTCGGCCAGCCGTCGTGGCGTTGGCTCACCGGCGCGGTCCGAGCCGCCTGGGAACGCGACCTGTCCCGCCGGAGCGTGCGCCTGGACCTGTCCGCCCTGCCAGACGCTGAGGCGGCCGCGATGGCCGACTTCCTGCTCTGGCCTACCCACCGGATCGGGACCACGACGATCAGCCTGATCAGGCTGGACAGGATGCTGCGCTCCAGCGGGCTCGCCGCTGGGCTCGCGGCCTGCCTGACCGCATCCAGTGGTCCGCTCCGCGACGAAGCGGGCCAGCGCCGCGCTGACAAGGCAGCACGACGCACCGCCAGCGATCAGCTCTGGGCCGAGGCCGTAGCCCATTCAGGTATCCTGCGGCATCCGCAGCTTCACGAGTGGCTCGCCGAGGAATGGCGGACCGGGCGGATGCCAGCCGACACCGTGGTCCGCCGCCAGGTCATCACCGATGCACTGGCAGTCCTGGCCGTGCTGCCCGACCCCGGAACAGGGCTAGCCCGGCTCGCCAGCCACGTGCTGGGCGACGCGCACGCACTCGACGACGGCCCCGTGCAGGCAGCCGTCCTGCGCGCCCTCAGCTGGCTGGCCGACCGGAAGGCCGGCACCTCTGGCGCAGCTCGCAAGCGTGAGCTATGGGCAAGCGCAGGGGTCGCACTCGACACCGTCTCATCGACCGTCCTGGTGCTCGGCCTCACCTTGCCCGGCCGGGGACCAGCGGTCACCTCGCTGGCAGCCAACGCCGAGGCAGGCATACCTGCCAGGCTCACACTCGGCCAGCTGCGACACTACCTCGACGCGGAGCAAATCCCCAGCGCCCGCCGGCAACGCGCCGCGCACGTTTGTGAGAACCCGAGCGTCCTGGAAACCGTGGCAGAGGCCCTCGGAGCGGGTTCCGGCCCGCTCATCTGCGTCGAAGGCAGGCCAAGCGTCGCAGCCTGCCTGCTACTGCAAGAACTGCTCAGCGCCGGGACCATGCTCCGCTACCACGGCGACTTCGATTGGGCAGGGCTCGCGATCGCCAGGTCACTCATCGGCGCCGGCGCACAGCCATGGCGCCTCAGCACGTCGGACTACCGCCGCGGACTCCACCGCAACGGCCGGCAGAAGAAGCTCCCCCCGCCAGCCAGCCCGGTCACGACACCATGGGATCCCAGCCTGGCAGGCACGATGCTGAGACATCAGGTTGCAGTCGAGGAAGAAGCGGTCATCAACGACCTCCTGTCGGACCTTTCCTCGGCCCAGCAGTGACCAAACAGCGCCGCGGGACGATCCCGGCGTAGCCCTCATTATCACCGCCAGTCGGATATCGGCAGGCGGCTCGGCCGCGACACGATCACGACATCCGTGACGCCGTCGGGCTCCCTCAGAGCGGCTGCGGTGATGTCACGTTCCTGGATGGAGGCGGACTCGTCGTACATGAATACAACGATCTCCTTGTACCGGCTGGTCCCACGGGGATAGGCGACGGAGTCCTCCATCACCTCCTTCTCGATCTTCTTGAAGTCGCCGTGACTGCGTGCGTACTTGACCCCGATGAGCACGCCGAGGCGAGGAAAGCCGAGGTCGGCCCGGTAGGTGCTGTGGCGAGCTTAGGCAGGGTCTCCTCGTGGACCACGTCGTCAAAGACGGACCGGAGGATTTGCCAGAGAATGTCCTGGACCTCGCGTTCGGACGCGGAAAGGGTGACGGGGTTGCCGCGGTCCGAGCGCCACCGGCGCATCGCCGCTTCAAACCGCCTGAGCGCCGCCCCGACGTGAGACCGGCTGAGAACCATCTCTGAGGTGTATTAAAGATCTTGGACAGTGACTCTCGACTGAGCTCATCGTTGGCGGCTCAGCCTGAGCCCCGTCTCGGGGCCGCAGACGGGAAGCCTCCCACTTACCCAGACCCGTAAGCGGCAGTTAAGCGGCAACTACGCTTTCTGAGTCGCTACTTTGTTCGATTACTATCCTTCTACCTGGTCGGGACGGCCGGATTTGAACCGGCGACCCCTTGACCCCCAGGCACGAATCCGGTGTCTGGCTTGGTCTAAGGCAGTCGAGCGGAGAGCCTCTCACCTGCAGGAATGCCCTGAACAAGTCGCGGCAGCGCGAAAGGAATCTGAGAGCGTTGGCTCCCGTGACTGGCTCTGTGGGATCACCAAGCTCACTCCTGGAAAGCGGACGCGCGAGCGGTCCAGTCGTGCAGGCGCTCAGTCAGATACCTCAAGATCGCGAACGTCGAGGTTGGCATCCGCCTTAAGACCCTGCAGCAGCAGTGGGGCCAGGACATCATCGTTTTCGGGAGTCATCATCAACTGGGCTACCCCGACGTCAAATGCCGTCTCGACTGCCTTACCGGCGGCCAGCGCCTGGTAGAAGCCGATACTAAAACGGATCGCTGACCGGTCACCTACGGGCTGCCGCATGCCGATAACATACGGAACCACCGCTGCCAGGCCATGGGCGAGCCGTTCTGTCTGGCAGGCATTAACGATGACACATCGCACATCTCGACCAACTGCTTTGAATGCCTGGACCAGTCCATCCACCGGGATGACGTGCGCATACCCGATGTCGTTTTCGGCTGCGAAGCTTCCTTCTTCGCCACCACCATGCCCGGCGAAGTGGACGAAGTGCGGCTGGAAATCGATCAGGGCGTGCGTGATGTCGCGGGGTCGCACCGCCCACTCAGTTTCGACCCATATGTTATCTCGTTGTTTGCTCAGCTTGATGGTTTGCTGAATCTCGCGTATCTCTTCGTCGACCCGCAGCGGTCGCGTGCCCCGAGGATTGGCACCAAAGAAGAGAATCTTTATGAGCGAGCCGAACTGTTTCTCAGGCGTCGGCCCTGTCACCCCACTGCCGCTCACGCTGACGGTCCTCGTCGTCGCGCAATGGTACCGTCGGCGGGGCCCACGGTAAGTGAGATCAAAATGAATCGGCACCTGAGCGCCCGCCTCCTGAGCCTGCACGAAGAAAGACGCATCCACCGAGGCGCCACTCCGCAACCGCTTCAGAATGAAGCTTTTGCTGCGACTCTCGGTGGTGACCTGTCCCGACAGGGTGACCGTCAGTTCCGAGACATCGACGTTACCAACGTTGCTGATACGGCTGCGCAGGGTACTCCATTCACCAATAGGCAGCTCAGCGGTCTTCAGCTCAGCAGTGATCTTTGGCTCAGGTGCTGGGATCGGTTCAGGATCCACCATGATCTCTGCAGCGAACCCGGTTTCGCGGCGGGCATGGCCAGTGTGGTCCCGGTAAGAGAAGTTTGGGCTGGTCAGCCGATAGCGCCCAGCGCCGTCCGCCCGTACGCGGAGCGGCGACGTGATTGACTGGCCCGCAGCGAGCTTGTTCACGGTGATTCTCTCCAGGCCACGAAGCCGCATGATGCCAACCGGTAGCCTGATCGTGAAGATGATATTCAGGTACGGGTCCTGGCCGCTGTTGGTCAGGCGGATCTCTAGGTCGGTGGCAGTATCGGCCGGGATCCTCGCGGGCGACACCGTTACGTCGATCATTGGCGTTGTCTCCCCAGAGGGATGCCCGTCGGGTGATGCTGTCGTCGGCATGCCCGGCAGTGCACGGCTGTCCGACTGGCTCCGCCCGTAAAAGTGGCGAAAGCGTCATCGGCTATTGTTATCTGGTCATTGCGACATAGCGGCTTACCACAATGATGGCAGAGTCCGTCGATCCGGTTCTTCCGGTCTTCGACGTTGCACTCGGCGCATTCCCAGTTCACGACCGCCTACCCAGCCTTTCAGTTCGGCTTGCTTGCAGCAGAATCTTGACGCCCGAGTGTCTCCAGCGTCAGATCACGGAGCCGCTTCCATTCATCCCCGATGCGGATATTCATCTCGTCATCGGTATAGGCGCCCTTGACCACGATTCTAACCTTCGTGGTCCCGCGCTCCGGACGGATGTCGCCGCTATGAACTTCTTCGCCGGTAAGGATTATGTGAAAATCAATGGGATAGACACCATCATATCGCCTACCAGCGATATCCCAGTAACGCTGCAATAGATCGGCCCGCTTACCACTACGAGGCGGGTTTTCGATGACATGTTTGACGTAATAGCCTTCCTCACTCATCGCGTTCGTGAGCGCGATCACAGTCTGATCACCCGGGATAACGGCGAACTCGTCCGCGTAGCTATCACGGTCGCTGTCCTCCGCCGCACGATCCGGAACGACCCGGACCGCCTGGTAGCGGATGCTCTCCAGGCTCAGCCTAAAGTTTGCGTCCACGTGTGTCTCGATTCTGGCTGCCCGCCCGAATCCTCGACGTGCGCCGAGCGAATTGAACAGCCATATTCCTGTGATGCCGGAGATCGCTCCCTGCATGGTGGTCTTGAGCCGTCCTGATATTTCATCCTCAGGATCGATCTGGCCTGCGAACCGAATCGAAAGGATCAGTCGCGTCAATCGGTGCTCTTGATCTTCATTTTCCTCTCCAGCTGGGCGCAGCTGTTTCAGTTCAAGCGATCGACGTCCTTCCGGCATGAGTTCGCTCACCGCTCGCGTCAGGCTGCTGGCTCCCCGTAGGATCCCCCAGCTTAGTATTTCTCCCCAGCCCACCGGGAAAACGATCTGCAGCAGTTCTACCATGTCCAGGCGAAGCGGTTTGTCCTCATCAGGACCGAACTCGACCCACTGGATGTCCAGCTCAAGCGCGTGACGGTTTGATTCGGGGACGATTGAAGGGGTGATCCAGATGGGCCCCGAGCTGATGTCTGGCTTAGCGCGCAGATCGTAATGCCGGATGAGGTTCCACCGGCTAGACGAAGGTGGGTCCTCGGCATTGAATACTGGATAGTCCTTGGTGTCGCCATCGAGCGCGAGGACAGGGCCACCGACCTCCCCGCCGATCCGGATACCAAATGGGCCACGCAACACGAGGCGTCCGGCGCAGTACCGCGCCCCGGCGTGCTGTGCATGCTGGCGTCTGCGCCGACGCCAGACCCGATCGCGGTCGGGCCGACCGAACGTGAGGATCATGCTGATCTTGCCCTCGACCGGTTCCAGAACGGTCTGATAGTCGCCCTGTGCCCCGAGGCTGATTTCTCCATGTAGATGCTCAATGAGCCTCACGTCGGCCAGCTTGGGATGAAGTGGCACCGGCATATTCCGCCGATTTTGGATCTCGCTGCGGCGGACGCACAGATAGGCGCAAGCGACAGATATCCCGCCGGTCAGAACAAAGATCAGCCCTGAGGTGAAGCTCAGCCAGACAGCGATGAGGCCGATCCCCGCTATCCCCATTCCAGCCACGCCAACTGCGAGCCAGCGGTTTGTGATCCCGGCAGTACCGGCTCGGACGTGAGCGCATTCCCCGCAGTGGCGGGCCCGGACATCCTGCAGGCCCGGACTGCCGCCTTCGCCGCCCAACAACTTCTCCGCCCACCGCGGGGTAGGAAGGACGTGCTTTGCGCACCCCGGCCGCCAGCAATGGTGGCAGAGTGCGGAGACATCCGATGAACCGCACTCGTAGCAGCGAACAGTTGGTGCTCGCTGCTCGACGGAAACGTTCATGTGATCGGCCCTCCAGGTCAGCGCCCAGCCGGGAGCCGGTCGAATCGCTCACGCAGTGCCTGTCGCAGCGCATTGATCTCACTGACCACCGGCTTGCTCTCCGCACGCAGAGAGCCGTGGACATAGATTCGCAGATCACCGCTGTCAACTGAGGTCCGGTACGTCATCCCGCCCGGAACGCTTCGCTCACGTCGTGCCTTGTATCGCTCGCCCTTGACGTACAATGCGAGCCGGAGATGGTCGGGCCCGTGCACGCGATCCGCCGTGATCCAGCAGTCCTGCGGATTGACGCCATGCGGCAAGGCGACCTTGAACCCTCGGTTCCTAAGTGCCATCACGATGTCATCAATCCGCCTCTCGTTGGGAATAACCTCGTCGAAGTACAGCCACTGATAAGGTGACATTATGCGCCGGGCAAAGGCATCGTATAGCGGTAGTGAAAATTCGACCATAACAATGCTTTTCAATTTCAGCTCGGGCCGTCGAGCTTGGCATTGTCTTCCCGTCGCATCGTAGAGGCGGGCATCCATGCCCGAAAGCAGGCGGTTCGCAGTCACTTCAATCCGGCCGCTGAGCTTGTCCTGTTTGTAAAGCTCGCCAGGCTTGGATATCGACAAGGTCATTTTTCCGCTGCTTAAGGCGATCGTTTCCTCTTCCGAGCCACGAGAGATACGAGCCTCTTCCACGTCAGGCTCTACCCCTTCGAGTACCATTGGAACGTCTGACCATTCGAAGCCCCCCTTACGGTCCTCGTGTTCCTGCTCGGGGTTATACCGGAGCAGGGGCTCCCCATAGGCATGCAGCCCGAGCGAACTCAACGATGTATGCGTTGGCCAGCTTATGAAGACCTTGCTGACCTTGGCATCCACCCCGTTCGCCGACGCACGCGGTAGGTGCAGGCGAACGGTCACGCGAAGCCAAAGCTCGGGCTCGAAATCGAGCTGCCGTTCGGGTGATCTCTCTATAATTTCCGCGCGGGCTACCTGGCGCGCTTCTACGTCCGAGGACCCGTCTACTCGAGGGCGCCTAGGTAGCGCTCCGTCGCGAGATTCGGCTGTATCAGGATCATCCAGTTCGATACTGATATGTATTGGAATGATCTTGGGTGCTTCAGGCCGATATTCCTGCGAAACCACACAAGCGCTACCATCCGCGAGAAGTTGATCGGCGTCGCCTGGCTCGGGGGACGGGGAAGGGAGACGTACTCGTACTGGGACAGAATTGTAATTGGCCTGTAGATCAAGGAGTTCCTCGAGACCGGTCTTCTCATAGCCAGTAAGCGCGAGGAAACCGATGATGGCTTCGTCTGCGGGACTGGCGCCGCCGTGCCGCGCGTACACTACATCGCGGTATGCCTGCCGGGTGAAATACTTCTCTCCGTCGTAAGGAAGGACGAGCTTGATCAGCCCGGCCGGTTCCTCCGCCTCATATACGTCAGCGTTTAGCGATATCTCCTGGCTGTAATGATACCGCTCCTCGATCCGGGCACTCTCTAGCCAAGCACGCGCGCGGATCGGTTCTCCACTCCAATTCTTTAACGGAGCTGAAGCGCGCATCACTCCGAAACCTAGGATTTGCTGGATTTGGGCGACGAGCCACCTCAACATCCTGCCAAGTGCCATCAGCAGGCTACCTCGGGGTGAGTCGGCCCCGAGAGAGCGTGCTCTAGGCTGCCAAGGCCGCGGCGCTCCAGTGCCGTCACCCCGGGGTGCAGCACCCTCGTCGGTCGGCTCCGCTGACGCGTTCACAAGCGCCCCCCTAATGTTCCATTAGCCCCATTGGCGCCATCACCACCATTGTCGTTACTTAGACCGTGCTGTACATGCCCCGAACAGAACGTTCGGTAACCGAGGCGCCCAGAGCCAGCTGCTTGTCAACGTCTTGGCGGCGCGCGGCCTGGACGGGTCAGGCCGACGCAGACTTGAACTTCGTCCCTTCCCGGAACCAGGCGGGGCGGCCCATTGTGGTGGCCATGACCGAGGCGCTGATCTCAGCGGACGCGGGCAGGGACCGGGCAGGCTGCCCGGGATCAACCCGCCGGTAATGCTGTTCACGGGCGATGGCGTGGCGGCCAACTCCGCCCGGAGGGCGTGCGGCAGCGGATATCGGTGGCGACCTCGGCCAGTTCCGCAGAGGGCACTGCTGAGTGGTCACCATAAAGCTCAACGGCGGTCGGCGACCCCTTGACCCCCGGAAACCGATCCACCGTCGGCCTGCTGTCCACCAGGACTCGGGTGCTGCCACCTTCCTGAGCAGTCCGCTCGGGTCCACGCTTGTATATGCCGAGTGTCGCTCAGCTAGTCACTCGCCAGGAGCCCCGGTCGCCAGCCGTTCAGGAGCCCGGCCTCTGCAGACGCTCCTGTCATTTCGCGCGCAGGCTGCGTGTTCGCTTGTCCTCAAGGTCCTGGTCGTGCCACTTTGGAGCCCGAAAGGGGGCGACATGGGGAACGATCGCCAAGATGATGCTGAACGCCGGGCAGAGGAGGCTGCGGAAAGAGCTGAGGAAGCCGCGCGCCGGGCGGAGGAGGCTGCGGAGAGAGCTGAGGAAGCTGAACGCAGGGCGGAGGAGGAGGCTCAGCGCAGTCTGCCACCACCATCCGAATCGGGCGAGGCAGATTCGGGCTGGGGTTCAGATAGTTCTGGCGACTGAGCTACGACATCGATGCGGTAGCCATGGCTGAACCCCCCCGCGTTTGGAGTCGGCGCAGGCCGATCAATTACGCCAAGCAGGCTGAGATGGTTGGCGGTATCGCCGCCCCGCTCCTCGCTGGGTTCTCGCTCACGACCGTCGCGCAACTTGTGATAGGCCGGGATCGGCCATGGTTGGCTGGCTACGCCATTGCACTTTTCGCCCTCGCTGCCGCGCTTTTGTTGAACACCCTCCAATTCAGTGCCACGGCTCTTAGCTACGCAGCCACGCCTTCGGAGCGCCTTGACTATAACCCAGAAGCCGCCTCTGATGCTGCCATCCTCCGTGTAGTCAGAAGGCGGCAGTGGGAGGAGATGGACTTGCGAAGCCTATATATGAGACGCGCAAGGTTCTGTTACAACTTTGGGCTGTTTGCTTTCCTCGGTGGATTGGGACTAGTTATTGTCCCGCACCGTAGCTGGCCCTGGCCTATTGGGCGCCTTGTCGGAGTTATAATTGTCGGCCTCTCCCTACTGGTTGAAGCGCTGTGGATATTCTCTGGCGCTAAGTGGCCCAGGTGGCTACTTCCCAGCACGAGCGCTGCCCAGCCTCCCAATATGCCCGACGAGGGCGCAGATTACCTCTTTGACAATTCTGGTCACGAGGAGATTGTGGACAATCTACGCAGATGTGTAGAGCTGCTTGAGAAGATGACGGTCCGTCACCGAGTGCCGTGGTGGAAAGTCGGGCGGCAATAGCCAGCCACCGCCCGTGAGACTAGTACGGCAGCCCGACTTCGTGATCTTGCGGCGTGGCGGTGCTGGACGCGGGACGGCCACCGCCTGATCATGCCGGTTTGTGACGACTGACAACGATCTTGCGGTGGCCGCTGGCCACAGCGTAGACCCCGCCCAGTGGGCAGCGGGCCTTGACGAGGTGCTGGCCCGGATCGCCGGACGGTTCGCGCGGGTGGAGCCACGGCGGCGGGCGCGGGCGTTCCTGATGGGGCTGCTGGCTGATCTGCCCAGGAAGAACTGCTGGACGATCGCTGAGCACGCCGGGGACGCCGCTCCGGGCGGGATGCAGCATTTCCTGGCCGCCGCGAGCTGGGACGCCGACGGCGTCCGCGATGACCTGCGCGATTACGTGATCGAGCACCTGGGCGATCCCGGCGCCGTCCTGGTCGTCGACGAGACGGGCGACCTGAAGAAGGGATCAGCCACCGCCGGCGTCCAAAGGCAGTACTCCGGGACGGCCGGGAGGATCGAGAACTGCCAGGTCGCGGTGTTCCTCACCTACGCCGCCCCGGCCGGGCACGCCCTCATCGACCGTGAGCTTTACCTGCCGAAATCCTGGACAGAGGATCCCGCCCGCTGCCAGGCCGCCGGCATCCCCGCGGACACCGTCTTCGCGACCAAGCCCAAGCTGGCACGGCAGATGATCGACCGCGCCCTGGATGCGCGGGTCCCAGCGTCCTGGGTCGCCGGCGACGAGGTCTACGGCAGTGACCCCAGCCTGCGCGAAGCCCTGGAAACCCGCCAGACCGGATACGTGCTGGCCATCGCCAGCACCCACCCGGTGGCCACCTCCGCGGGGCCCGCGCCCGCCGCCCAGATCGCCGCCCGTCTGCCCAGATCCGCATGGCAGCAGTACTCCGCCGGCCCCGGCTCCAAAGGCCAGCGCTACTACGACTGGGCCTGGGCCCGGATCGATCCCGGCAAGCCCGGCCACCGGCACCTGCTGATCCGCCGCAACCGCCGCACCGGCGAACTCGCGTTCTACCGCTGCTTCTCACCCCGCCACACGCCCCTCCCGGCCCTGGTCAAGGTCGCCGGACGCAGGTGGACCACGGAGGAGAACTGCCAGGCAGCCAAGACCCTCACCGGCCTGGACGAGCACCAAGTCCGCCGCTGGGCCTCCTGGCGCCGCTGGACCACCCTGGCCATGCTCGCCCTGGCATTCCTGACCATCACCACCGCCAGCCAGCG